>Ga0302221_10001407_pt1 | contig 15618 bp, 17 predicted proteins | sample II_Palsa_E2_1_FD_193517 | JGI IMG/M metagenome (GOLD analysis project Ga0302221, IMG submission 193517) | Peat permafrost microbial communities from Stordalen Mire near Abisko, Sweden - II_Palsa_E2_1 | ecosystem: Environmental > Terrestrial > Soil > Palsa > Peat permafrost | place: Sweden... | reverse complement strand
GCACCCAGTAAAGGGACGAACGCTGAGTACCCTTCTTCCTTTTGAATATTTGCTCCTTAGTGCTCTGCCCCACGAGAATGGCACAGAGGAATACACCACTGCACACCAGAATGGTCCCAATGATAGCGAGTGGACACGCATAGGACGGCGGCTGTTCATTGTTCTTCTCCCAGCGGAGATAATAGGTCACGACAGCTGCGAAAGCCAAAACCCAGCCCTGCAGAAAGAAGCCGAGCACGGCGACGACCACAAACACCCAATCGTCTGAACGCTTCATACCAACGTTGAAAGAGAGATTAGGAGCATACTCCTCCGGTGGCCAATCAGTATGATGAGCAGACCACTCCTTCTTTCCACGAGGGTTCGAGGCATATTGTCGAAATAAGTCTATCCCCGCGCTCCAGTTCGGATTAAATCCTTCCTCCTCAGGGGTGTTAGGATCGTGAACGACTTCCAGGATCTTGCCGCGGCCGAAGACTCGAGCGATGCCACCATCGTTGTACAGTTCACACACGTTGCGGCTCGTCGAGGAACACAACTCGGCCTCTCTATCTCCCTCCCCCTCTTGCGCCCTCCCGATGAAGGCGCGTAGGGATGGGCTGCCACATACTCGGACCGCGGAGACAAGAGCAGTGAGGATACCGATCGGCCCCATGGCGAAGATGAAATAGTCTAGCCAAGTGATACTTTCGCTGAGGTACTGCTGAGTCGGTTGCTCTCCAAAGAGGGATAAAAATGGCGCAAGGTCGGTCGCAAGATTATTAGAGAAGTCGTCCCAGCCGTCGGCACGCACACTGGGAAGGTAGAGAGCCACGAGGAAAGAGGCTCGCCGAAGCATGGCTAATAGTTTGAACGGCAGGTGTGAGCAGGAAGGGCAGCTAATACGTTATTGTATTTTATTATAAATGACCACCACAAATTCGAGGGCGGCTTACTGAGACCTGCTACGTGGCACAGTATTAGAACTTCTGGATAGAGTTTGACGACTTTATTTCTATGGTTTGTTTGGGTGAATGTTGATGAACACGTCTGGTATACAAACTACAGTGTACCAGCGTACACCTAGTTCCAACAGCAGATAAGGAGTGTGGCTGATCTGGATACACCTTGGGAGGCTTTAGATAAGAAGGAAGGGAGTCCCCTATGCTTCACATAGGTCGATTGGGAGACAGGCGTACGAATCGGGTATAACTCCACCTACTTCCCATTTCAGACTACACGAGTACTTTCTAAAATAGTCCATAATATGTGTACTCATGCTCATGACGCTGGCCTGGAGCCCAAAATTACATCTACAGGCGCATAATCCTCGAGTGGAAGAAGAGAGGGAGAACACAGTGGTATAGATAAATGGAATGAATAAAGTTCCGAATTAGGCGCAAAGGATCGAGTTGTCGCTACGCACTCAAGACTTAAAGAGCTGCTGGTAGAGATTTCGTAAGAAAATAAAGGGAACAAAAGGAAAGCAAACGAAAAACATTCTTCATTTGATGTCCACAGGCATGGGCATTGCTCCATCAAAGAATAACGCCGAAGGGAGGTTAGATCGAGTGCTAGAGCAGACTTGACGGACTGGGCTCGGCGCCCAGGAGGGGAGGTATAGGTGATGCAGGAACTTTGAGACAATGTCGAAATAATGTAGAGCCTTGAATAGGTAGAGCTGCACTACCATCAGCCGCTACATTATGCCTGGTAGAGAGCGCTTGCTCGGGAGCACCCGGAAGCGGAATATTCGATGGCTCGTCGCGAGTACAAAGGGACACACAGATGCAGGCGTGAGGTCTTCCCCGTACCAACCCTTCCTTTCCAGCAAATGCGAGTGTCGTAACCGATAGTTCCGCCATCGCTTTCTAGTTCGACAATTATCCAACCACTCATAAACAGATATCTTTGAAGTCGAAGCTTGATTTAGGTCACGGATATCGATTCGGATCAACGGGTCTGATGGCTTTCTCATATGATACAATGCCAGCTTCGATTCATCTGCCCAAACAATTCTCCCAGCCCCATGTCTATGCCCCAGCAATCGCTCCGTATCCCCAGCAACTCACCCTCCTCTAGTGCTTGTCCGCGGGCTTGGGGGTCTTCGCATTTGGGTTTCTTGGGTCGTTCTTGAACTCATCGCCTGCATACCAAGTCAGAAATAGGCCATCAATCGTACTTCCTTAATTCGCGAGTAGACTGACTGTTCATCATCAAGTTGGCAAAGGAGTTGACGCCGTATAAGATGACAACGCCTGGTCTCTAGTCAGCACATCCATTGCACTCGCCACCACTTCAACCAGTTCCACCGCATGAGATCATTCGATTCGAGGAGTGCGTGCGTACCGGCAATGTAGAAAGGAGCCATTGGCTTAGCTGTTAAACTCTGCATCAGTCTTCATCCTCTTCCTCGGAGCTTCCCAACATCCAATTGACTCACCGACAGGCGCCGGAAACTTCTTCCCTAACCAAGACATCTTGGGATGTATGTGCGAAGACGGGATATGGACTTTAGTGATGGATTGGAGGTGGTTTGATGGAGTTGCCGTCGTGAAGAGAGGTTTGATCGCGAGAGCTCGGGAACTGGATCAGCTGATATTGAGGCTAAGCTCAAACGGGTCACACCTTCACAGCTCCACTGCCGACAGCTTTACATAATTTCACGTGCAAGAGCACTCCCTGCAGGCCATCATATCATCAACCTGTCAGCTTCAAGAGAACTTGAATGAAAGTGCGGGGTAGGGGTGAAGCTTCACTTTCAAACACCCAGCCAATCGTTTGCGCGCTGCTGTCACTGCCCTGGTTCCTCCTCCATGCTCCCATCTGTTCCCCTCGATCTGCCCTCCTCTCTGCTCTGCTGATACGATTCACTGCTGCCGGCGATTCGCGATAATCACGATACCACTATCACATCGTTGTGTGGCCAAAGCCATCCGAATTGAGCTCGCAAAAGCATTTCAAGCGACTCTCGCCAAGTTCAAGCTCCAACTTCCAACAACCCTCACGCGATACCCCAAGTTCCCCACCTCAACATCACCACCATGTTCGCCCGCCGTTTGGTCAAGAGCTCCAGCTCCCTCTCAGCACCGGGCAACATCATTCGCACATTTGCAAGCACACCAGCATTATGCCGCACCCCCGCCCTAGCAGACATCACCCCCGAGGGCGTCAAGTCCTTCGACGCAAAGCAGAAGGAGTTCAGAGAGCGGATCGCAGAGCAGAGCAAGACGAAGGCCCCAAGTCAGTCCAGAGCAAACCCTCATTCCCCCTTCCCTCCATCCTCCGCTCCCACTGCTCCATCTGCGGGCACTGCGAGATCTTCTTTTTCTAACAGTCAGTCTACCCAAGCTTTAGGCTCACACAAAGGTTCGTCTTCTGCAGAAACAACTCCTGAAGAAGAGACCAGCAAGAAGGGAAAGCTGAGTAGCTTGATATACGGCACGAAGGAAGGCCGGGAGATGGATCGCGAGATCGAGCACTCGTTCAGTCAAGTTCTGGCCCGAGGAAAATATGTGCATTCGATCGTTTTCCACGAGGTGAAGCCAGATAAGGTAGATGAGTACGTCGAGCTGGTTGGGAGCTGGTATCCCCGCATGGCAGGTATGCCGGAGAATAAGGTCCACTTGGTAGGAAGCTGGAGAACCGAAGTCGGAGACTGCGATACATTTGGTACGCCCTCTCCTCCTCTGTTACTTATTCAAGCTGATAATAGTAGTCCATATCTGGGAATACCAGCGCTACCACGGTTACCACGACTCCCTGCACACTATTCACCATCACCCCGAATTCCCTGCCTTTGATAAGAAGGTCAAATCCCTCATCAACGCCAAGCGCACCTCGCTGATGCAAGAATTCTCTTTCTGGCCGACCACCCCACCGCGTCAACTGGGCGGCGTCTTCGAACTGCGTTCCTACACCCTTCACCCCGGTAACCTGTTAGAATGGGAGACGCACTGGCGTCGAGGCCTTAAGGCCAGAAGAGAGGTGATGGAGGGAGTTGGAGCTTGGTTCGTGCAGATCGGCGAGCTGAATACCGTGCATCATCTGTGGCAGTTTGCAGATCTCGAGGAGCGCAAGGTGAGGAGAGAGCAGAGCTGGAGTGTGGAGGGGTGGGGAGATACTGTGCATAAGACTGTGCCGCTCATCCAGACGATGAGAAGCAGGATCTTGATTCCTATGCCCTGGAGTCCGGTGGCTTAAACTGGCAAACTCCCATTACAGTACAGAGAGCTGCGAGTATTCCTTAAGGTTCTGAAAGATGTTGAAGTAAGACAAGATGACGTTCGGTGTTTATGTACTTTACCCCCTCGAGTTGATATCACAGGGAGCTCGATTTCCTTGCGTCATTTCACGCGGCGGGACTTCGAGCTGTGTGCTCTTTGTGGAATTAGAGAAACCCTCATATCTAAAGCGTTGGGCCAATTTTTTCCATCACTGTTCTATCTCTTACCTAATTCCATCTCTTCAAATACCCTAAGTTGACGATTCATCCATCAGCATAATATTCGGCGAACAAGTGGACCACCACGGCGGAGTTTCCTTCTTGTTTGTTTTGGTGTAAAGCCCCACATATTTCGTCTATAGTCGGATACTCTACTGTTGACTGCATCTCCATTATCAGAGTCACCGCTCCGTCTAGATATTTGTTGATACACTTTGCATATATATCCGGGCCTGCGTGGAAAGCTATCCTTTTATTACTTCAACTGAATCATGTTTGCTAGGGAAGGGTTCTCTGGGCCTATCCATGCTTCTCTTTACCTTCTCGTGTCTGTCCTTGCATCAATGGCAACACCGAGGTGAAAGAAGACAAGAGCTTTTCAGTGTCGGAAGGCCGTGGTTATTTCTTTTTATCGGGGATCTATCATACTTGTAGAGAAAATATTTGGGCGAAAGAACTTGAATTTAGCGGCTGTGTCCGATTGTTCAAAGACTTCATCACTCGTGAAACATTTACAACTCCCAAACTTGCCATGGATACCCTCAAGGAGATGCTCCTTTTAAGAGGAACAATCAGGAATGGTATGAATTCAAGGAAGATTCAATATCACATACCCAACCATAAAATCCCGTTCAACCTGGGTATCCATTCCCGCTTAGCACCAAAACAACCCATCCAATCAATCATCTTCATCCGTATCCTCCCCAACCCCCATCAGTACCTCCAACGCCTTCCTCTTCTCCGCAACCGTCCTCTCCAGCGCGCCCAACTTCGCCCCAAGACTTAGCAAGCTCGGATCCGCACTCCCCTCCACCCTAACCTTCTCCCTCACCCTAACCTCTTCCCCCCTATACATAAACACCTCATCCATCTCATCATGTTCCAACCTCCTCTGCGCACCAATAGCCAGTGCAAATCTCGATATAGGAGTTTGTTGAATCGATGTCGGTTCCAGCACCCTGAGGGTAAGAAGCAATGTACTTTCGAGAAGCGTGAGGTGCAGACTGAGGGTAGGAGGTAGAGGAGGCGTGAACGTCTCTGGGTCCGGAGGAATCTCAAACCAGGCTTGTCCCGGCGGCGCAGGAATCGGTGTACTGGTCCCTGATTCCGCGGAATGCACAGGTGTGAGTAAGTTCGGGCCTTTGAGCACGGAGATCGCTTCTAAGATGAGGGAATGTAGGAGGTGGAGTTGTGAACTGATAAAGAGGGCGGAGTGTCGGTCGCCGGTCCACCGTGTTATGGCGACCATGTCGAGGGATTGGTTGAGTAGGGTTCGGAGGGTAGTGAGGGGATTGAGGAGGAGGGGATGCGTTGTGTTGAGGGTGAGGTTAAGAGGGGGATGGGTTCGGAGGCGTAGAGCGAGTGTCTATTGCTTATACGTCAGCTGTTGCTCTTCGTGTCAAGAATTGGTCATTGGGGAAAAGGAAAGAAAAGAAAGTGAAGAATGGAGGAAGAAATAGAGGGAAGAAAAGACAAACATACACCCTTAACTATCCTCGTCCCCACCCTCGTAATATGTCCTTTGATACTCTCACTCCTCGGACTAGAAATAACCAGCGTACTTCCAGGCTCAATTGGCGCCAGTAACGCATAACATTCTTCCAAGCCACTCTTCAGTGAAGCAAGCGTTTCTTGTAGCGAGTCGAGAAGCCATGCTAGTTCGCGCGCCCGCAACCTTTGTTAGCTATAAACGCGGGAATGGGAAGAGAAAACGTACTGTGGAATCATCTTCTGCTTTCTTGAGGGCATCTGGAGGCAAGGATGGCCAGACGGCGGTAGACATATTTGTATTTCTATGATATTGTGGAGTGAGGTGTTGAAATGCAGCTTGATAACGATATTGTAAATCGGCAGAATTTCTAGGCGGTGAAGAGCTGGAGCTCCAACATCACCTCTCCTCGGACATCAGTACTTCTTCTCCACCGTTCAAAAGCCTCAATCCCCTTCTTTCCAAATGGCACCCCAATTTCCTTATCCCAAGACAGCTTCCTCCCTCTCCAAACCACCACACAAGAAGCTCCCCCGTCTCCCACCAAGTACGTCCTCCCTCCCCTTTCCTACAACGCTCTAACCCCTCCCACAGCTCAAAAGATCCAAAAACGCCCCCTCCTCCACGCACCCATCGCTTCCCCTCGAACCGGCTCCTCCACCCCCAAAGAAATCTACGTCTCCGCCTCCTCACCCTTCATCAGCACCATAAAAAGAGTGCGCACCAACCTCTCCCATATCGAGAATCGAGCCGCTGGACAAATCACCCTCTCCTCGGAGCACAAGAATCATCACAAACACTTCAAAAACGCTATTCAGGAGGGTGTTGAGAAAGCTAGAGGGGGAGAAGATGGTGTGAATAGCAAAGGCAAGGGAGGAAGGAAGGGGAAGGGGGAAGAGGTGGTGTTGAAAGCAACAGGGAAGGCGATTGAGCGGTTACTACAAGTTGCGCTTTTCTTTGAGAATGAGGAGGGTGTGAAGGTTGAGATTAGGACGGGCAGTGTGGGGGCTGTTGATGATGTTGTTGAGAAAGAGGGGGGAGGGGAGACGGGTGAGAGTAGGGTCAGGAGGGCGAGTTGTTTGGAGGTGGGGGTTAGGCTTGTGTGAAGGGAAAGAACAGGGCAAAACTTTTGTTGGATTTAACATATGTTGCCTGTGGATGGAGGATATGCGGATACTGCAGCTCCACGTTCCCTGCTTGTAGGTGATGTGTATTGCGCTCCCGCAAACTGCTGCAAAGAGGATACGGGAGCAGACGTCCTACGAGGCTATGAAGCCTTGGGGATACGAAGAAGAGATACGAGCACCCAGGCACTTGTTGCAACGAGTCGCTGTCAAAAAAGAGGAATAGGAAGGGGAGAGACAGGGACCATGTCGAGAAGTCGACATGACAGATGAGACGTAGCACTTAGGCAATGACTCAATATGGTCAAGTAAGCCCACAATTTCCGTAAGGTAGATGTCTTGCTTTCGTTCTGCGCGCCATGTCTGTACTGCTGTTCCTGCTTGCTACTGCTACTACCGAGAAACCGATCTTGAAGCATAGTGTTCATTTTGCTAAGCCTGGGCCTGCAAGGAAGGATGCTGCAGCCATCAGATAGAAATGCTTCGTTGCACAATGCAAATGATCATAGATAGGATTTTCACTGTTTCGAAATGCGGGCATTGAGCTTGCAAAATGGTTTCCCATCCACCACCAACAAGATCATAATCACCACGCAGGCGCTACAAAATACACAAGCAAGTGTTTACATGCTGAGTACTCAATTGACTCATTGCTTTGGCTTCTTCCTCGAGTACAAAGCTTGATCTCCTTCCTAAATCCTTCAACTATTGAAGGAATGAACTCGTTGGCTCCGTCAGTTTGCTGCAAACCGTATCTGCAATACATCTTTCTGTTCCAAACTCAACCAGGTCTCGACAAGTATATTCTTACCACCTAAGACACTGTAAGCGTGCTGACTTGTTTCAACCATGCAACTTATAACAGAATCGTCTCATGTGTCCAACCCTGCCGCATTTATGGCAAGCCATCTTGTTTTGCTTTTCCCTTTGGTCAGCTAGCCACTGCTTTTTCAGCTCCGGATGCAGAACCCAGCATTTCTGCTCTCTGTGACCTGGCTTGTCACAAACGTCATAATAATTGGGGTACTCCTCTTCGGGAAACTTTTGTGGGCAGTATTCGTCCATATGGCCCCATTTCCGGCAGAATTTGCAGTACTTCGTCTCAATGACGGTCTGAAGCTGAGGAAGTACGCCGGCCTCGTCGTGGCCAGTGTCTTTTTCACCACCCTGGTCTTGGTAAGTGACACCCTTGTCGTGGGCACCACCGCGGTCGCCGGAAACCAATTGACTGGCGCCTTCACGCTCGATATAGCAAACAGCAGCTGCCTTCATCCATGCAAAGGCGTCGTCCTTACACTTCTTCAGTTCAGGCTTTTCAATTTGTCTGAATACTCGTTCACTCTCCTTGTCACTGTTTTTTGGCACCCAAAGTGCTGCTTCGTGCTTTGGAAGCTTTGAAATGTAGGAGAATGTCTTCATCTTGGCTGCGAGCGTGTTATGTAGCATCGCTTCGTAGGTGAACCTATCGCTGAGCTCTTCAAGCTCTTCTTCTGCCTTCGCAATTGCTAAAAGAAGTCTTGTCAGTGCTCATGCCCCAGTTGCAATACGGATATGCTCACCTTCATCGAACGCATCTTTTGATTCCTTGACGCCACCAACATCCGTGTCAACTTCCCATTTCATGAAGTTGTATTCTTCTTCAATAGGCATTCCTTTTTTGACTGCATTCGCTGCTGAGGCTAGTCGTGCCTCTTGAGCTCGTGTGCCTGTATCGTGGTGTTTCTTGACAATGTCTTCAACACGCTTTCCCTGCTCATTCTCAAAGTCAATGAGAATGCAGCGCAGCTGATTTGTCTCAACGACCTTGAGGACATAGGCATTGGTTCCATGAAACTGTTTCGAAGAATGGTGTCAGTCATAATAAGAGTATGAGACGGGTAGGTCTCACCTTCGCATCAGCGATGTTAGCACGCTCCCATTGGAGCTTTCCCAACTTCAATTTGAGTTCCTGCAGATGGAAATACTCTGGGAACAATTCCTTTGCCTTCGCAATGATGCGTTCAGCATCGATGTTTGCAGACATGATGAACCTTGAATTGGATTCAAAGAAGCGGACGGAAGAACAAAGCTGGGCGAAAAGTGAACGTATGACAACAACAAATCTTCCTGCTTGTCAACATTAGCGAAAAGCTCTGCTCCTGTCTGGTTAATGATCTTGGTCACGTAGGTGTGTTTGGTGATGCGCCGTGTTCCCAATCAAGGGCTTCTTGCATATGCTCTCAAGGAAAGCTTTGTGGAAGCAGGCGGAAGGAAGAGATGGAGTATTCGGAGCGAGGACGCGAATTTATGTTCGTGGGGAGATCTCGCTAGCGCGAGGCTTGCGCTCGAGGAAAGAGCCAGCCTTGCGAAAGTAAACATTCACTCTGGAAAGAACACCCCACTTCAACTCACAAAAGCGGGGCATGCCGCACGTGAAGGCGAGATGGTTCAGATGACGTGAGTCACTCGGAGAGTCAAGAGCCACGTGGGATGCGTCATTGCTGAGCAGAAAGGCGAGGCAATTATTTCCAAAGCGTAAAAGGGATAAGTAGGACGTGTTTATTGACTTTCTCTCCCGTTTCGAGTCCTCTCTCATATGTCTGCCTTTATTTGCTGCCGAACAATTTGCTGTACGCTGTTGGTCTTACAAAAGGCGGTTATACTTGCTATGGCTATGTTCTGCCTCATTTTCACGTACGTGGAGCTCTACCATACCTCAAAGCAGCATGACATCCAACCTCCTCACGTGCTATGCATAACGAGACAGCTTCCACACACTTTCCGCTCTGAACTTTCCGTAACTGTATGCCTGTAGCATAAAAGGTGCTCTAACACAAGCGGTAGAACCGTAGAATAGCAACCATGAACTTCTTTGCGCTCAAAAAGTTCCACAATGAGTAGCCACATGAATTTTCTCCTGTATATCAACTTCTCGAGTTTCCCTTGCTGGAGCAGCAGAAGGCTTGATAGCATCAGTCCAGCTGTAGTTGCGAAACAAAGTGTCATTGATCCTACGGAAGAAATGGAGGTTTAAATACAAGGGGGCTCACCTTTAGCGGGAGTACCACGTGCTGTCATGTGACCATAGTCACTTGGCAGCTACACGATCCCCCACTTAAAGGTGAATTACCCTTAATTCACTCATTCAACGATCCAACGAGAGTAAATTATCGAGAGAGTGAATCATCCTTGCCTAATCGGGCAAGAAAAGTAAATCATTCCCCTTGATTAAGCAGGAGGCTAGCGAGCGTCCCCTTACTTAAGGGCCCACCTCTCCTTTTATAATCTTCTCTTCTTTTTATCAATAATCTTAATCATAATATTTTTTATATCCTTTAAAGAATTTCTATCCTTGTTTCTTTATTTAATAAAATTTCTTTCCTTATTTCTTTTATTTATTATTTATCTAAAAAACTTAGTTTATCTTTTTAAATATTTACTTAATTTATATCTTCTTTAAATATTTTTTTTTCTTTATCTTTAAATCTTTAATAATCTTTATTATATTTATTTATAATAAGTTTATTTATCTTTATATAAAAATATTAAAGATAACTTAAGTTTAAAAAAATTATATAAAAATAAATTTTTATTAGTTTTTTAATATTACTTTAACTTACTTAACGAGTATACAAGTTTATTCAAGACTCGTTATTTTCTTAAATCCTTGTACTCAAGAAGTTATTATTTATAATATATTTAATAATATTTAATTTATTTAATCTTTTTTTATAAATCAATATTATAAGCTTATAATTCTTATTTATTATTTAAGTATTTTTAGCTCTTAATATTAAAGATAGACTTAAGGCAAGAAATATATTTTTTAAGAAAAAATTTTATATATAAAAATCAAGATTAAAAATTTAAATAAATATTTATTTAATTATTATTTTAATTATATTTAAATAAATAATAATATACTTTATAATTTTATTTCTTTAAATCCAAATACTATTCTAGTCCCTTTAAGTTCTTCTAGAATTTATTAAAAAATTATTTAATATATTATAAATATTTTAAGGAATATTTATATCTTAAACTAATTAGATTAATTAAGTCCATTATTCGCTTAAAGAATAATCACTATACTAATTAATAAATAAGATTAATTTTTTCTTAAAGCTTTTACTATAAGTCTAGATTATTATAATATACGTTATGCTTAACTTTTTAATATTTATAAATAAAATTATTATTATAAATTCTTTAATAATATTTTTATTTATTTAAAAAAGTTTATTTATATTCCGATTATTAATATTATAATTTATTATAATCTAATCTATAAGTTTATAAACATAAGTATATTTATTTTTATATATCGTCTATTATTTTATACTTAAAGAGAGGCATCTCGTAATCAAAGAAAAAAGTTTAAGAATATCTTCTTTAATATTATAAAAATTTCTAAATAAACTATAGCTAAAATTTGGACTCTTGTAAATCATGTACCTTCTTATAATCCGGAGCAAGAATTTAACGAGAACTAATATAGTATTCCTCTTTATCTTTATGCCTTCGGTATTCCTATATTCTCTCTAATGCCTTCCCAAGCCAGTAATCTCGGCACTTATACTCGCAGCATGACTCGGATCAACCGACAGAGTTTCGAGACTACTATCCCTTCGTCTGGTGAGACATTGCCAGGCGCTAGCAAGGGGTCCTCGCTTAGAGCAAATGTACGTACTTTGATTACTAATCCATGAGTAATCCATTCGCTTACCAGTAATTGCTAGCGCCTGGCAATGTCTCACCAGACAAAGGGATAAGACTGGTCCTTGCTGTCGACACTATAAGTATATATCTTCTTAAAGATATTATAGGTTCTATAAAGAATTTAGATACTCCAGAGCTAGAGGATATCTATTAAATCAAGTAAAGTATAAAAGAGCGTCTTTGTAATATTAATATCTAAAGAAAAGTTTTCTTAAAGATAAATAATATTAATTATAAAACTACTTAATGGAAATTAAATAAAGAAATTTAATAAATCTTGACTAAGAATAATATTAATATTTAAAAAATATAATAATAATTATATTTAAGTTTTTTTAATAATATTAAGTATAAAAATAAAAAAAATAATAAAAAAAATAATTAAAGTTTAAGTTAAAGTTATTTATAAATTTAAAGAAATATAAAAAATTATAATTTATTTAATTTTTTATTATATAATCCTTTTTTTTTAAGTTTAATTATTTTTTACTTAGATTTTTTTATTATATAATTTAGTATTAATTATATAGATTTAGCTTAAGATTCTTTAAAGTAGTCTTTTTTAATATAATATAAAAAATTATATCGTTTTATAAATAAAATAATATTAAGTTATATTCTTTATTTTAAAAAAAATAATTATAAAATTTAATAATCTAATAAGTTTAGATTTATAGTTTTATTATTATATTAATATTTTTTTTTTTTTTTAGTTTTATATTTATTTATTAATCGGGATAATTTCCCGTATTTATTATAATAATATTAAAGTCTTTTAAAACATCTTGATTTATAAGATTATTTAATATAATCTTGAGTCTCGTTATTTATTTCTTTAATATATTTTTTAAAATTAATATATTATTTTATTAAATTATTATTTTTATAAGATTTATTAAAAAACTTTAAGGTTTAAATAATAACTTAAAGTTTTTTTTAAGAATAATATATTCTTTTTAATTATTTTTATAAGTTTATTTTTTCTTTTTTAATAACTTAAATAAATATTAGTTTTTAATAAAAAAAATTTAAATTTTAGTTTTATAAAATTTATTTTTATTAATTATTTAAAAGAATTTTATTTCTTTTTTTTTATTCTTTTTTATTATAATCTTTAGCTTATAAGTATTATAAGGACTAGTTTTTAAAACTTTATATAATTTATATTAGTTTAGATTAAATTTTTATTTATTTTTATTTTATATTAAAATATAATTCCTTTTCTTAAATTTAATATCTATAATAAATATTTATTTATTATTCTTTTTTTATTATTATTTATTCTTTTTAGCTTATTCGTTCTTTAATCAATAAACTTCTTTATAAATTATTTTAAACTAAAATAGTCGATTAATAATAACTTTTATATTTAATAAAATATATTTATTTTTATTTTTTAATAATTTTTATTTTTATTTATATAATATAAAAAATAAAAAATATTTTATTATATTATATATTTAAATTTATATAATAAAGAATATTATATTTAAGTATAAGTCTTATTTATATATAAAATTACTTATAAAATATTTAATAAAAAATTAAATTAAAATTTTATTAAGTTTCTTTATTATCTTATTAATTTTTAAATAATATATAATTATATTATTATATTTAATATTAATCTTTTTTAAAAAAAAATTTTATTATTAATATTTATAAATTTTTATTTTAATTTATAATAATTTTTTTTAATATTTTATAATTAAGATAAAACTTAAAGAAAAACTTAATAAATATCTTAATAATAATATCCGGAATTACTTTAATTATTAATTACTTAATAATATAGTCTATAACTATAATAATATAATAATTTCTTAAATTTTTTTTTTTTAATATATCGATAAAGTCAAGACTTTAATGATTAAATATATTATATACTTTAATTTTTTATTTTATAATAAAGACTTAAAAAATAATATATTTATTCTTATAATATTTTTTTATTAATTAATATTATTAATAAGACCGATATATATTATAAATATTTTACTTTATAATTAATTATTAATATTAGTCTTAAAAGAAATTAAATATTATAAATTCTTTAATATAATTATAAATTCGATAAATTAATTTTATTATATCTTAGCGATAAAAAAAAAAAACGATTATTCAAGATATATTCTCATTAATTAAGTCCTTATATTATAATTTTATATTATTCTCCTTTATTAATTTTATTTAGAATTTCATAGACCGATCTTAAATATACTTAATATTTATAATATTATTTAATAATATTCCTTCGACCAAGTATAATTATATTTATTTAATAAGATTTATAGTTATTAGTTTTAAAGTAAGAATATTTAACGAGATTAATTCTTCTTTAAAGTCTAGTCTTCTTAAAAATATATTAATAATAATTATTTAAATTTTAAGTTTATAATAAATATTTAAATTAAATAATCTAAACTTTATAATTTAATAAATAAATTATTTAGATTAAACTTTTATTATTTTTATATATTATAATTTAATATAATTTATTTATATAATAATTTAATATTTATTCTCGATATAATAACTTTATATTTAAATTATATTTTTAATAATTAATAATTTTTTTTTATAAGTTAAATAATTTTTTTTAATATTTATAAACTTATAATTTTTAAAAACTATTAGATATTCTTTTTTATTCTTTTTAACTTATAAAAGTATAATTTTTTTTATAAAGTTAAAAATATTTATTTTAATAATAAATAAGACTTATATATTAAATTAATAAAAAATAAATTTTAAAGTAATTATATCTTTAAGCTTTTAAAAAATTATTTAAACTATAATATTAAAAATAATCTTTTAATATTTATATACTTTTTTTGTTTTTAATAAATTATATAATAAAAAATAAATTAAATAAAATTATAAATAAATCACTTATAATAAAAGTATAAGTTTAAGAATTAATAGACTTTATAAATAGTTTATAAGTTTTTTTAATTTTATATAATATTTATTTTATTTTTAATTATTTATACTTTACTTTTTTTAATAATATATTTATAAAACTTAATTTTATAAATATTAAAAGTATATTTCAAGAGTTTAATAAAATATTTAGTTATTTATAATTTTTTTATAATTTAATAAATATAATTAATATATTTTTATTTTATTTTATTATAAATTAATATATTATTAATATATATAATAATAAATTTATTAAGAAAAGAATAAAGTAATAAGTTTATTATTACTTAAAAAATTAATAAAATATTAATTAATTTAAATAATATAATTAAATATTTATATTTTTTATTTTTTATATTAAAAGTAATTTTTTTAATATTAGATTATTTTATCTTAATTTATTAAAAACTAGAAAATAAATTAATCTTAAAAAAATATTTTATTTATCTTGTTTAATTAATTTATTTCTAGATTTATAATAAAGAAAATTTATTCTTTATTATTATATTATTTAAAGCTTAATAATTTATATATATTCTTTAAGATTTATTAATTTTTTAAATAAAAAAGATAAGTACTTTTTATAAAGATTATAAAGAATAAATTAAATTTTTTTTTAATAATTTATTAATTTATTTATTTTATTTATTTAATTATATTAAAGAAAGTCGATAAAAAAATAAATTAATTAATTTAGCTTTTTTAATATTAATAATATATTATATATAATTATATTTTTTTTTTATATTTTAAAGTAATTTATTTTTAAAAACTTATAAAAAAATAATAAAGACTTAATAAAATTAGTCTTAATACTAATTTATTATTTATCTCGTTTCTTTAAAAAATTAATATAACGAGAGTAAAAAGATTTTAAGACTAATTATAATCTAAAAATATTTTTATTAATATTTTTTTTTTTTTTTTTTTTTTTTTTGTTTAAGTATTTATTTAATTTT
>Ga0302221_10001400_pt1 | contig 15660 bp, 1 predicted proteins | sample II_Palsa_E2_1_FD_193517 | JGI IMG/M metagenome (GOLD analysis project Ga0302221, IMG submission 193517) | Peat permafrost microbial communities from Stordalen Mire near Abisko, Sweden - II_Palsa_E2_1 | ecosystem: Environmental > Terrestrial > Soil > Palsa > Peat permafrost | place: Sweden... | reverse complement strand
AGGGGTAATTATAAAAGCACTTACTGAACTATATGCAGGTAATCAAATTGACACGCCTCAACTACATTATAAAGATTATGCCGAATGGCAGCAAAATCAGGCAGACTGGCTTGAGCAGAAGTCGTTTTGGTTTAATGAATTCTCTGGAAACTATCCGGTACTTGAACTGCCGGTTGATGCTAAGCGGCCTAACTTTAAAAGCTATGAAGGTGACACGATTACTTTCGATATTGCAGATGAGGAATTAACAGGACTTAAAGCATTTACAGCTAAAGAGGGCGTAACCGTTTATATGTTTATCCTGGCGGTGTACAATATTTTACTAAGTAAGTTAACCAATCAGGATGATATAATTATAGGCACCACGGTTTCGGGCAGGCAAAATGCAGCGCTTGAAAACATGATGGGTATGTTTGTAAACACACTTCCTATTCGTAACTATCCGGCAGCAGATATTAGTTTTAGCGCATTTTTGCAACAGGTAAAAGCAAAAGTATTGGCTTGCTTTCAAAATCAATCCTATCAATATGAAGATTTGGTGGACGAGCTAAAAGTAAAAAGAACTACTGACCGTAATCCACTTTTTGATGTGTTGTTTACCTATCAGCGTTTAGATGAAGCTAAAGTTGAAGCAGATGGCGTTTTATTTGAACCCTACCCTTCAACCCATAACCTGTCGCAGTTTGATCTTACTTTATGGGGGCTTGAACTTAATGGGCAATTAACCTTTCGGATTGAGTATTGCACAGCATTATTTAAAAAAGAGTCGATTCAAACCTTTATAGGTTATTTTAAAAATATATTAAGTGGTGTACTTGCTGAGCCTGAAAACGCTATTGGAAACATAGCCATCTTACAGGGCGAAGAACGCTTTATGGTTTTGGAAGAGTTTAATCAAACTAGAAGAGACTATAATGCAGATGAAACGATACATGGGTTATTTGAAAAAGCCGCGCTGGATTATCCAGCTCAGGCAGCGATAAATTTTGAAGGTAATATACTTTCCTATCAACAGCTTAATGAGCGGGCAAATCAAATAGCGCATAAGTTATGTGCTTCTGGCGCAGGTCCTGGTGATGTAGTAGGTTTGTTGCTTTCCCGTTCGCAAGAATTAATTATTGCCTTACTAGGAATATTAAAAGCAGGCTGCTCTTATTTGCCTATAGATCCGGAATATCCGGCTGAGCGGATTCGTTACGTAGTTAACAATACCGAATTAAGCTATATGATTACCCAGCCGGAACTTAACAGTATATGTTATCAATTAGGGTGTGGGGTACAGGTGATAAATGTTACAGATGAAGAGTTAACCCTTGAACCTGTAACCAATCTTTCAATTACAAATCCAAAAGATTCACTCGCTTATGTAATATACACATCTGGTTCTACTGGGTTACCAAAAGGGGTGATGGTTACGCATAATAATGTGGTAAACTTTATACATGGAATTATAGAAAAAATACCTTTTAAACAAGGCGATACTATTTTATGTCTTACTACTGTATCGTTCGATATTTTTGTATTAGAAACATTGTTGCCACTGGCAACAGGCCTGCAAATAGTAATGGCAAGTGCTGGTGACCAACGTGATGCGATGGCATTAGAGTGTCTTATAGCAGGGCAAAAAGTAAATATGTTGCAAATGACACCATCACATTTAAGGATGTTGTTATCCGGCGGCGATGGCGAAACTGTATTAAAAAAGGTAAAAGCGCTTATGATTGGCGGGGAAGCATTTCCTGCCGATTTACTTAAAGAGTTACAAGCAGTTTACTTCGGCAATATCTACAATATGTATGGCCCAACCGAAACTACGGTATGGTCAACAGTACAAAATTTAACAGGCGCTACCATTATTGATATCGGTAAACCGATAAGCAACACTATTATCCGCATCCTAAATGATAATCAACAGTTACAACCTATAGGTATAGCAGGTGAGTTGTATATTGGTGGCGATGGGGTAAGCAAAGGCTATTGGAATAACATGCCTTTAACACAGGAGCGGTTCACTGCCGATCCTTATGCCGAAAATGCGCAACTTTACCGTACAGGAGACATCGCCAGGTGGCTGCCGGATGGTAATATTGAATGTTTGGGCAGGGCCGATAATCAGGTTAAACTTCGCGGTTTTAGGATAGAGCTGGGAGAAATTGAAAGTAAACTTGCACAATTTGAAGGGATAGAAGAAGCGGTTGTTTTATTAAATACAAATGATGGCGAGGGGTATCTGGCAGGATATTACCGGGGTGAAGAGGAAATAGATGTTGCAGAACTAAAGGCGCATTTATTAGATAGCCTGCCATATTATATGGTTCCTTCAATCTACATGCACCTTGATGCATTTCCGCTTACACCCAATGGTAAGCTTGATCGTAAATCTTTTCCTGATCCGGAATCCCGGTTACCCGAAATAGATTTCAAATCGCCCGAAAACCAAACTCAAACAACGCTAACTGAGCTTTGGGGCGAAGTTTTAAAAATGGACAAGCAGGAAATAAGTATCAATCAAAACTTCTTTGAACTGGGTGGGCATTCGTTGCGTGCCATGGTGCTGATAAATAAGATCAATCAGATTTTTAATATCGAACTACCGCTTAGGGTGCTTTTTGATAAGCAAACAATTGAAAATTTAGCCGACTACATTATAGCGGCCGGTTTAACAGATGACAATACTGTTTTTAACGAACAGGCAATTGAGATTACATTATGAAAGCAGATGAATTTATAACCTGGCTTAGGAAAGAGCATAATATTTTACTTCTTGCTGAAAATGGCGAGCTGAAAGTAAAAGGCGATGCAAAATCTCTTACGCCTCATATTATTGAGCAAATAAAATCGCGAAAATCTGAAATGCTTGATTTCTTTGCAGCTGTAAAACCTGCAATCAGTCAAAATATTCAGGCAGCACCGGTTAAAGTTGCATATGAATTATCAGCAGCTCAGCAGCGCATATTTCATGCCTGCCAGTTCAATAATTCTTCTACTGTTTATAATATACCTACAGCCGTGGAATTACGCGGAAAAATAGATGAAGCAATACTGACCAGGGTATTTAAACAATTAATTAATCGTCATGAAAGCTTACGAACATGCTTTGAATTAACAGATGAGGGCCCGGTGCAAAAAATAGTTGAGCAGGTAAATTTTTCAATTTTACACAGCCCGGCTAAAGGGCAGTCGCTTGAAAATATTGTTAATAATTTTGTTCGTCCTTTTAACCTCTTTGAAGCCCCGCTAATTAGAGTGGGATTATTTGAGATCGGAGAAGAGCATCATATACTTATTATTGATCTTCATCACATTGTTGCTGATGGTTCATCAATAAGTGTATTGATAAATGAACTGATCACTTTATACACAGGCGGTTCATTGCCTGAGATGGATTTGCAATACAAAGATTTTTCAGAGTGGCAACGAACAGATTTGGCGAAGGAAAAATTGCTTGTGAAAAAAGAATTTTGGCTTAACGAATTTTCTGGCGGTATTGAACCATTACAATTACCAATAGATTTTGAATTCCCAGTTATAAAAAGTTATACCGGCGATGCAGTTGAGTTTGAGTTGAACGAAGGCGCAATTTCTAAATTAAAAGAGTTAGCCACAACAGAAGGCGTAACATTATACCATCTTTACTTAGCTGTTTATAATATATTTATTGCCAAGCTAAGTAATCAGGAAATAACAGTTATCGGAAGTTCAAACGCCGGGCGAAACAATGCTTCACTGCAAAACATTATCGGAATGTTTGTAAATACGCTTCCTATAAAAAATCTGGTGCAGGGCAACTTAAACTTTCGCGAATTTTTGAGCAACGTAAAAGATAAAGTCTTTAATGTAATTGAAAATCAGGATTACGGTTACGCCGATTTAGTAAATGATTTAAAAATAGAAAGAAATCCTGCACGAAACCCATTGTTCGATGTCGTTTTTGAATATCAAAATAATAACGAGACTGAAGTTAAACTTGCAGGCACATATTTTAAACCGCTTAACGTAAAGCGTTGTACTTCTAAATTCGACCTTACATTAACGGTGGCTGAAACAGCTGAAAAAACACTGTTTCAATTTGAATATGCTACGGAGCTATTCACTAAAGATACAATAAACAGGTTTGTTGGCTTCTTTAAAAATCTCCTTGAGCAGGTTAGCACGAATTCGGATACAAGTTTATCGTCTCTCAGGTTAATGGGGGAAGAAGAGGCGAATTTTTTAAGTGCAGGTTTTAACGCAACAGGAGCGTTGTATTCAGAGCAGGAGACGCTGGTATCGCTGTTAGCGCGTCAGGTAAAACTGACGCCGGAAGGGATAGCGGTAAAAAGTGCATTGGGTAGCCAGAGCTATAAAGAGTTGGATAAATCTTCGCGCCAGATAGCGCTGTATTTACAAGCGCACTATGGTGTAAAAGAAGGGGACCTGGTAGGTGTACTGCTGGGTCGGGAAGCCAGTTTACTGTCAGTGATCTACGGGATCCTGCGTACAGGAGCGGCCTATGTGCCGATTGATATCCATGCACCATCAGCGCGCCAGCTGTCAATAGTAGAAGATGCAGGGCTGCGTGTAGTGATCGGCCGGAGCAGCCAGACCCCTGAAGTGGCATTGGAGCGTTGTTTTGTGGAAGCAGCAGTACTGGAAGGAGCGATTACAGATGAGACCTTACAGGGGGAATTGCCAAGGATAAACAGCCGTAGCCTGGCTTATGTGATCTACACCTCAGGGACTACAGGCAAGCCCAAAGGAGTTATGATCGAGCACCATTCGGTGATTAACCGATTGGAATGGATGCAGAAGAATTACCCGCTGAACAGCAGTGATGTGATCCTGCAGAAAACCCCGGTTATCTTTGATGTATCGGTATGGGAACTGTTTTGGTGGTCATTGGCGGGAGCATCGGTGTACCTGCTGGAAGCAGGCGGGGAGAAAGACCCCGCGGTGATCAGCAAGGCGATCAGCGAAGAAGGAATAACCACGATGCACTTTGTGCCGTCGATGCTAACCCCTTTTCTGGAGTATATAGATCAGGAAGACAGCGCAGCGGGACTGCATAGCTTAAAGCAGGTGTTTGCCAGCGGGGAAGCATTGGGGGCAACACAGGTAAACACCTTCGGGCGTTTGCTGCACGGGCATGGCACCCGGCTGATCAACCTGTACGGGCCAACAGAGGCAACGGTAGACGTATCGTATTACGAATGCGACCTGAGTGTTAAAACAAGCGTTGTGCCTATTGGTAAGCCGATAGACAATACGCGTTTATACGTATTAAGCGGCTCAGGCCAGCTATGCCCTATAGGTATGGCAGGGGAGTTATGTATTGCAGGCGTAGGACTAGCCCGTGGTTACCTGAACAATGAAGAACTTACTGCGCAGAAATTTACAGCAAACCCGATCAACAGGGAAGAAAGGATCTACCATACAGGGGACCTGGTAAAATGGCAGCAGGACGGGAATATAGAATATTTGGGCAGGATGGACCATCAAATTAAAATAAGGGGCTATCGTGTTGAGCTTGGGGAAATAGAGGGTCAATTGAGTAGTTATGCGGGTATTGTTTCATGCGTTGTGGTTTTGGCGGAGGAAGAACAGGGGCGTTATTTAGCGGCATACTATACGGGGCTAGCCTCACCGGCGGAAGCGTTAAGAAGTTATTTAAGCAGCGTATTACCGGGTTATATGGTACCGTTGGTATATGTAAGGCTGGAATGTATGCCATTAACGGCGACGGGTAAACTGGACCGAAAAGGGTTGCCGGTGGCAAAGCAGCATGGAGGGGGCAGGTCGGTCAATCGTCCAGAGGGGGAACAGGAAGAGCTGCTGGCCGGTATCTGGAGCCAGGTACTGGGGGTAGCAATGCCAGACCGGGAGGACGACTTTTTCACGTCGGGGGGAGATTCGATCAAATCGATCCAGATCATCTCCCGGCTTCATCGCTCGGGTTATAAACTGAGTGTAAAAGATATTTTTTCACAACGCACGATAGCGCGTTTGGCGCCGCAGATGGAAGCGTTAACCACGGGCAGTGGAGCGAGCCAGGGGGCAGTAAGAGGGGAAGTGTTACTAGGCCCGGTACAGCGCTGGTTTTTCGCTACGGGGATCAATAAGAAAGAACAATTTAACCAATCGGTGCTGCTGGATTTCCCGGGCGGCCTGGAACGCGCCGCGGTTGAGTGCGTATTCAGGAAGCTGGCGGAACACCACGATGTGCTGCGGATGTACTTTTCGCCGTTAGAAGGACCGGGAAAAGAGCGGCAGCAATATTGCCGGGAAACAGTGGCAGGGGTTGAAATACAAGAGTACAGGCCGGCGAACGAAGCCGCCTCAGCAGCTTTGGCCACAACACTGCAATCAGGCATCAGCCTGGAAACAGGGCCGCTGTACCAAGTGGGGCTCTACCACCAGGCAGACGGGAGCAGCCGGTTGCTGATCGTTATCCACCATTTAATAGTGGACGGGATCAGCTGGCGGATCCTGTTTGAAGATATCGAAACGCTGTACAAGCAATACCGGGAAAACGAAGTATTGTCGTTACCGGCCAAAACAAGCTCCTACCAGGCATGGAGCAAGGCCCAGCAGGAACGGGTAACAGGGGCCCCTGCGGGCTACCGGAAGAACCGGTCCTATTGGGCAAGCCTGCCCAGGGCGGTCAGCGCGGCGGTATTGCCGTGCCTGCTGGCAAGCCCGGGCCCGGATAAGCTGGCAGCAGCAGCCACACTAAGCTTTAAGCTGAACAAAGAAGAAACCACCGCGCTGCTGGGGGCAGTACACGGCAAACTGGGCACGGAAGTAAACGACCTGCTGTTAAGCGGCCTGTTGCTGTCGCTGGAAAGCGGCTTTGGTTGCGGAGACCTGTGGGTGGATATGGAAGGCCACGGGCGGGAAGACACCGGGGATGGGCTTGATATCAGCCGCACGGTAGGCTGGTTCACGAGTATCTACCCGGTACAGCTGTCGGTAAGCGGGGAAGACGTGCTGGACAAGGTAAGACAAGTCAAATCACAGCTGCGCGCAGTACCCCGGGGCGGGCAGGACTACCTGCTTTACCGCTATACAGAAAGCAATAACACAACAATAAATAACACCAATAATAATACTAATCAACCGCAGCCCAGGGTAAGCTTTAACTACCTGGGGCAGTTTGATGCGGACACTGGCGGCCTGAGCTACCAGCTGAGCAGTGGATCCAGGGGCGAAGAAATAGCAAATGAAGAAACGCGGCTGTATGACTGGGAGTTCTCGGGACTGGTAAGCGAAGGGGAGCTGGAGCTGAGCCTGCGCTATGGCAGCCTGCGTTATGACGGTGCAGCACTGGGGCGGCTGATGAGCGGGTACCGGGAGCAGCTTCAGGAATTGATTGCAGCAGCAAAAACCTATGCCGGGCCGCAATTGTTGAGCCCTGCGGAACTGAGTTATACAGGTCTGAGCCTGTGTCAGTTAAAAGCGATAGAGGCACAATACGAAATAGAAGACATCTACGGGCTCTCACCGATGCAGGAAGGGATGCTGTTCCATGCATTGATGGACAGCAGTTCGGAGAACTACTTTGAGCAGATGCGCTTAAAGATCACAGGAGAGCTGGCTATAACAGCGCTGGAGGAAAGCCTGAACCAGCTGGCCAAACGTTACGCGGTATTGCGCACCTTGTTTGTACATGAAGGCTATGAACGCCCGTTACAGGTCGTACTGAAAACAGGGAGGATAAACGTACATCAGGAAGACTACCGTGGGCTGAGCAAACAGGAACAAGCCGACCGGGTATCCGGATGGCAGGCCGCAGACAAAGCCAGGGGCTTTGACCTGTTCTCGGCAGGGGGTCTGATGCGGGTAGCGGTTCTGCAACTGGAAACAGACCGCTATGAGCTGATCTGGAGCCACCACCACATACTGATGGACGGGTGGTGCATGGGGATTATACTGAACGAGTTCAGGCAGCTGTACAGCAGTTCGGTAAAAGGCGCAAGCCTGCAGCTAGCAGCAACACCACCATATTCAAACTATATCGGCTGGCTTGAGGAGCAGGACAGCAAAGGCGGGCTGGATTACTGGAAGGAATACCTGGAAGGCTATGAAGGCGGGCGGGAGTTACCGGTACGTGCAGCAAACCAGGCCCATAATCAAACGGATAGCTCAAAAGCAAAACAAGGCTACCGGCAGGGCAGCGTTGAGCTGGAACTGGACAGCAGCCGTATGGCAGCATTGTCAGGGATCTGCTCAAGGCTGGGGATAACGCTGAACACCTTGCTGCAGGGAGCCTGGGGCTTATTACTGGGCAGGTACTATGGCGACCAGGACGTGGTGTTCGGGTCAGTAGTATCGGGCAGGGGGGCACCGGTATCGGGGATCGAAACGATGGTGGGTCTGCTGATCAATACGGTACCGGTACGGGTACAATGGGAACAAGGAAATACGATAGGGGAGCTGCTGAAGGGATTACAGGCGGAGGCGTTACGTTCAGAAGGTTGGCACCACTGCCCGCTGGCCCATATCCAATCGGTAAGCAAGGCCGGCAGCCAGCTCTTCGATCACCTCATGGTATTCGAAAACTTCCCCCTGCAAATAGAAAAACAAGAGATAGAATTTAATGCTGAAGTACAAGAAATTTTTGAATCAAACCATTATAACTTAACCATATTTATCTATCCGGGCGAAAGCCTGAAAATGCAATTCGTATACGATGCTAATAAATATGATGAAAATATAATAAAATTATTTCCGGAATATTTTGAAAGCGTGATCAACCAGGTTATTGCTAACATAGATCATAGTGTAGAAACTATTGAGTTGGTTACAGAAAATGAAAAACAAGAAATATTCAGTCAGATAGTTAATTATAAGGAGCATCCGCTTATACAAAGCGAAACAATGCCAGCCTCTTATCACCAGGAGCGTTTGTGGTTTATAGATAAATTTGAGTCGGGGTATTTATACAAAGCAAGCCCGGTATATCATAACATGCCTTTGGTTTTAAACTTAACAGGCGATGTTAATTATGATTTGCTCGAGAAAAGTTTACAAAACGTAATCAACAAATATCAAATCCTTCGCACTCAAATCATAACTGTAAATGAAAGGCCATTACAACAGGTAGCCAAAGTAATGAACGTTACTTTACAACTAAACGATATAACATCAACAGAAAACACAGCAGATACTATTATTGATGAATTTATCAATATACCGTTTAAACTTGATGAGCCCCTAATAAGAGCATCATTACTTAAAAAGACAAGTAGCAGCTATACTTTAATATTAGTTGTGCACCATATACTTACCGACAGGCCATCAATGGCTGCCCTGGCAAGCGAAATATTGGGTGTTTATGATTCTTTATTAACAGGTTGCCAAAATGACGAAGCTGTCTTAACTATACCTTACCAGGCATTTGCCTTATGGCAAAAGAAATCACTTGAAAAGTTAGAGCCACAGCTATTAAATTACTGGCGAAAACAGTTAGGTAGTGAGATTAAACCTTTAGAAATACCAACTGATCGCCAGCGGGTAGCCGTGCATATTTACAAGGCTTCTTCTTCAAGCATTTCCATCTCAAACAACTTAACTAGAAAAGTAAAAGCGCTTGCAGATATGGAAGGAGTAACCCCCGGTGTAATTTTAATGGCAGTATTTAAAATATTGTTGTACAAATACGCCGGGCACCAGGAAATTGTAATTGGAACAAGCACAAACAACAGGCAGCAGCATACCAATAATCTTATCGGGCCTGCCTCTAACCTTATTGTTATTAAAAGCAATGTGCTACCGGATGCAAATTACAATACCTATTTACATCAATTAAATAGCATTTATAAAGATGGGTTAGATCATCAGCAAATGCCTTTTGATAAACTGGTAACTAAACTGGCGCCTAAAAAAGACATGAGCCGCACAGCATTGTTTGATGTGCTCTATCAATATGAAGAGGCTGTAAAAGATTTGCCTGTTATAAACGGGCTTAAGGTACACCTTGAAGATATTAATTTAGGGCATGGTAAATATGATCTCAACTTGTATTTACAAAACGGGGATGATCAAATCACTGGCAAGCTGGTATACAATCAGGAATATTTTAATGCTAATACAATTGAAGCGTTTGTTAACCATTACCTTAATTTGTTAGAACAGGTTTGTAAAAACCCGACTTCGCCAATATCAGCTTTAAATCCGGTTGGAGAAGAAGAGCAAAATGAAATTTTGAAAGTGCTTGACAATTCTCAGGTAGATTACCCTAAAGAGAAAACTGTGGTTGACCTTTTTGAGCAACAAGTTTCACGCACACCTAACAAGGTTGCAGTAAGTTTCCAGGGCCAAAGCATCACCTATATTGAACTAAATAAAAAATCGGAAAAGTTAGCCTGGCTATTGCAGCAGAAAGGGGTAACAGCAAATCAAATCATAGGTTTATTTACTGAAAGATCTATTGAAACGGTAATTGGGATGCTGGCTATTATAAAAGCAGGCGGTGCTTATTTACCTCTTGATATTGATTACCCGGTAGAACGTATCAACTATATTATTAAAGATAGCGGCATCAACCTGATGTTAACTACCGGTAATCTGCTGGATAAAATAGACTATGAAATAGAGAGCATTTGTATTGAAAATGCTGATCGGATTGTTCAAACAGATAATGTACTTAAACAGGTTACACCAACTGATTTATGTTATATTATATATACATCAGGTACAACAGGCAACCCTAAGGGGGTAATGGTTGAACACCGTAATGTAGTGCGATTATTATTTAACGATGCTTTCCAATTCAATTTTAATGAAGATGATGTATGGACAATGTTCCATAGCCATTGTTTTGACTTTAGCGTATGGGAAATGTACGGAGCGCTATTATTTGGCGGGCGTGTAATTATCATCCCTAAAGTAAAAGCGATAGATACAAGAGGATTTTTACAGCTTTTAAAGGATGAAAAAGTTACCGTGTTAAATCAAACACCAAGTGCTTTTTATAATCTGATAAAAGAAGAACTCGCTCAACCTGTTCATGCCCTGCACTTAAAGTATGTCATATTTGGTGGCGAGGCTTTATTTCCGGCTAAGTTAAAAGGCTGGTATAATATATACCCTGATGTGCAGCTAATAAACATGTTTGGTATAACCGAAACCACGGTGCATGTTACCTACAAAGAAATAGGAAGTTATGAGATTGATAATAACATCAGCAATATTGGCAAGCCTATTCCTACATTATCCGTTTACATACTTGATGAGCATAAAAATATCGTTCCGAAAGGTGTAACCGGCGAGTTATATGTTGGCGGAGCAGGAGTATCAAGAGGATATTGGGGTAAAGAAAAGCTAACCGGTGAAAAATTTATACCTAACCCATTCAAAACAGGCGAACGATTATACAAGTCGGGTGATGCAGCACGAATCCTTGATTCAGGCGACGTAGAATATATTGGGCGAATAGATAATCAGATCCAGCTCAGAGGTTTCAGAATTGAACTTGGGGAAATAGAAAGCCGCCTTGCTGAACATGAGGAAATTGAGAAAGCCGTAGCGATATTAAAAACCCAGGATGAAAACAATTACATAGCTGCTTATTATGTTGCCAATCAACCCATATCAACTACAAAACTAAGGCAATTTCTTACTGATAAATTGCCCGATTATATGGTTCCTGCATACATCATTCATCTTACTCAATTGCCTTTAACGGTTAACGGTAAGCTTGACAGAAGTGCATTGCCAAATCATGAAGTGAAAATTGACAGCGATTTTGAAAGAGCACAAAATGGCATCCAACAACAACTTATTTCAATATGGTCGGATGTGTTACAGGTTGAAGAAGAAAAGATTAGCGTTAACATCAACTTTTTTGAATTAGGCGGCCACTCTATTAACATCATTAAACTTAATAACAAGATCAATGAACTTTTTGGAGTTGAGATAGCCATTGCAGAAATGTTTAGGCTGCCAACTATAAAAATGATTGAAGAGCATATAAGAAAAGGCGACGTAGGCTTGAAAGATATTCAACAAAACGTAACCGAAACTATAGATGAAGCAATGGCTAATTTAACCTTACTGGGCACATTTACAAATAATTGATACAATGCAAAACTATACCGGATTAGAAGTAGCCATCATTGGAATGGCAGGAAAGTTTCCCGGAGCGGGAAATATAAACGAGTTCTGGGAAAATATAAAGAGCGGTGTTGAATCAGTTGCTTTTTATACTGATGAGGAGCTGCTTGCAAATGGAATAAACCAGCAAACACTAAACAACCCAAGTTATGTAAAGGCAAACGCGTTTTTAAATGGCAAGGATCTTTTTGATGCTGAATTTTTTAACTATCGCCCGGAAGAGGCAAAGTTGATGGATCCGCAAATGCGCCTGTTTCACCAATGCGTATGGGAAGCACTTGAAGATGCCGGCTGTAACCCCAATGATAGTAAAAACAAAATCGGGCTTTTTGCAGGTTCTGCCACTAATGCAAACTGGGTTATATACTCAGAGTTGATGAACAGGGAGGGTGCTGTTGATGATTTTACACTGTCGCAGTTGAACAATGCGCGTTATGTTGCTTCAAAAGTTGCTTATTGCCTTGATTTTAAAGGCCCGGCTGTTTTGATGGATACAGCTTGTTCATCATCATTAGTAAGTATGCAATATGCTTGTAAGAGCTTGCTTTTAGGTGATTGTAATATTGCGCTGGCAGGTGGTGTATCTGTTAATAATAAATCGACAGAGGGTTATTGGTATGCGGATGGCATGATCCATTCACAAGATGGCCATTGCCGTACTTTTGATAACGACGCCAGTGGTACCATAGGCGGTGAAGGAGTGGCTGTAGTAGTATTAAAATTATTAAAAAATGCGATAAAGGATAAAGATCATATCTGGGCCATAATTAAAGGTGGTGGCATTAATAACGACGGACACAATAAGGTGAGCTTCACAGCCCCCTCGGTTGATGGCCAAACAGAAAGCGTTATGATGGCGCAAAAGTGGGCAAAAGTTGAGCCGGAAAGCATCTCATATATTGAAACTCATGGTACTGCCACAAAATTAGGTGACCCTATAGAGGTTGAAGCTTTAAAAAGAGCTTTTGGCAAAAGCAGTAAAAAATACTGCGCTTTAGGTTCAGTAAAAGCCAACATTGGCCATTTAGATTCAGCAGCAGGTGGTGCCGGCACTATAAAAGCCGCTATGGCTTTAAAGTACAGGCAAGTGCCGCCTTCAATCAATTTCAAACAGCTTAGTTCAAAAATTAATATTGATAATACCCCTTTTTACATTAACACCACACTGAAAAACTGGGAGCATGGTAGCTATCCGCTAAGGGCTGGTATAAGCTCATTTGGAGTTGGAGGTACCAATGCACACCTGATATTAGAAGAAGCACCGGGTGTGGCCCAGCCGTTAGCCAGCAGAACACAACAGATGTTATTATTTTCTGCTAAAGATCCCTATTCACTACAACAGAATATAGATCGTTTTAAAACATATTTTAAATCCGGCCATAAAACAGCATTGCAGGATATCGCTTATACCCTGCAAACAGGCCGGGTGGCTTTTCCATACAGGGCAGCTTTTGTTTGTAATACGGATGCCGATTTAAACGTATTGGCTGACCAGGCAGAATTGAAATATAATGATTTGCCGGTTGAAGAAAAATCAACACCCGATGTGGTTTTTATGTTTCCGGGTCAGGGTGCACAATATGTAAATATGTGCGCGGACCTTTACAATAGCGAACCTCTTTTTAAACAAAAGGCAGATGAATGCCTGGAGTTTATACACAAACAAACCGGTAAAGATTTAAAAGAAATTTGGTTTGGCGATAGTGTTGATAATCAAGAAATTAATACTACACAATTTACTCAGCCGTTACTTTTTACAGTTGAGTATGCACTTGCATCCCTTGTGATGAGCTGGGGTATTTATCCTGATCGGATAATTGGCCATAGCCTTGGCGAGTATGTAGCTGCTTGTATTAGTGGTGTTTTTTCTTTAGAAGATGCTTTAACGCTGGTTACAAAAAGAGCCGAGCTGATGCAGGAAGTTGCATCGGGCGCTATGCTTGGGATTTCAATTGCAGAAGATGCTTTGGATACTTTGCTAACAGATTATCCGCAGTTATCAATAGCAGCGGTTAATAGCACACAACAATGTGTGATAGCAGGCGAAACGGATGTTATCGCTGCCTTTAAAGTTTTTGCTGAGCAACAGGGATACGCAACCAGGCATATTCACACTTCACATGCCTTTCATTCACAAATGATGGATGGGATACTTGATAAGTTCAGAGTCCAATTACTGAAAGTTAATTTTGGTAAACCGGTAATCCCGTTTATCTCCAATCTTACTGCTAAAGAAGCTTCAGCTGAATTGGTTACCGATATAAATTATTGGGTTAACCACTTAAGAAACACGGTAAATTTTGCCGGGGGGATAGAAACAGCCATGCAAAAAGAGAATATCTTGTTTATTGAGGTTGGCCCCGGGCGCATATTGAGTACTAATGTTCGTAATAATAGCAAATTTGGCGCAGGCCATCAGGCGGTTCAATTAGTTAAAAGTGCTAAAGAAACAGGTGACGAAATACAATATTTATTATCGGGCATAACCCAATTATGGTTGAAAGGTGTAGAACCTGATTGGGCAGCCTTTTATGCAAATGAAGAGCGGAGCAAAGTTTCGTTGCCAACCTATTCGTTTAAAAAAATCAGTTATCCGGCTATCGTAAATGTGCGCAATATGATGTTATCATTACTTGCCGGAGAAACTGCTGGTTCAGCCTTTAATGAAATCAACAAATGGACTGAAAACCATAACGCAATTACGAATTATGATGATTCATGCGCAACGTCAGCACCGTTAACGAATATAAAAACTACCGAAGAAGAACTACAATTACTTAAACTTTGGCAAGCATTTTTTGGGAAAACAGCTATCAGTATTAATGATAACTTTTTTGATATCGGCGGCGATTCATTAAAAGCAACCACTTTAATTGCCCGTATTAATAAAGCAAATGATTTGAATTTATCGATCAGCGATTTATTCCAAAATCCTACTATAAAAAAATTAAGCAATTATATACAGAGCTCAAAAAATGATACAACTGGTTTAGAAAATGCCAACATTCAGCAAGCCTTAACTAAAGAATATTATACACTAAGTGCGGCGCAAAGGAGGTTGTACTTTTTGCATCTGCTTGATAAAGATTCGCTGGCATACAACATGCTTTCAGCATTTAAATTAAAAGGATCTTTGGATAAACAGCGGCTCATTAACGCGGTGAACCAACTTGTTAATACACATGAGGTACTGCGGACAAGCTTTGCCATTATTGATCACGATGTTGTTCAAAAAATAACTCCGGGCATGATCCTGGAGGTAGAACAATATCAAGCATTGTCAACAGACTTAAATCTTGTGGTTAACAATTTTATGCGTCCTTTTGACCTGCAAAACGGCCCTTTGATCAGGGTTGGGATAATTGAAGTGCAGAACAATGAACACATACTTGTTATAGATACCCATCACATTATATCCGATGGGATTTCGCAAGGGGTATTTATAAAAGCACTTACTGAACTATATGCAGGTAATCAAATTGACACGCCTCAACTACATTATAAAGATTATGCCGAATGGCAGCAAAATCAGGCAGACTGGCTTGAGCAGAAGTCGTTTTGGTTCAA
>Ga0302221_10001398_pt1 | contig 15675 bp, 2 predicted proteins | sample II_Palsa_E2_1_FD_193517 | JGI IMG/M metagenome (GOLD analysis project Ga0302221, IMG submission 193517) | Peat permafrost microbial communities from Stordalen Mire near Abisko, Sweden - II_Palsa_E2_1 | ecosystem: Environmental > Terrestrial > Soil > Palsa > Peat permafrost | place: Sweden... | reverse complement strand
ATTAATATATTATAAAGCTTAGAATTATTTAAGTTTAATAATTAAATATTTTAAAATATTAATATTAATTATAATTTTATAAAAATAATAAAAATTATATTTAAATATATTTTTTATTATAAAGATATAAATATCTTTAATATATAATTTATTAAAGATTAATATAAGATTATATTTTATTAATTAATAAATAAATAAAATAAAATTAAAATTATTTATAAGAATATTTATTATTTTTATTAATATAATAAAAATAATTTAAAATAATAAATTTATAATTAACGTAAAATAAATCTTATTAATCTTATTAATATTATTAATATTTATTAATAAAATAATAAAGATATTAATTATTTTATTAAGATTATTTTTATCTTTATTATTTTTATTATTTTTATTATTTTTATTTAGTTTATTCTTAATGTTTATTATATATTATTAATAAACTATATTAAAGTTTTTATTAAAATCACGAGATTTAATATTTTTAAATTTATAAAAATTCTTAACTTTAAAATAAATTTTTTTTATTTATTTATTCTTTAAGATTATAATTTTAAGAATAATAATTTAGTTTTTTATAAATAAAATATAATTTTATAAAGTTAAAATAAATATATAATATAAAATTATTATAAGATTTAAAAGAGTTTTTAAAGTTATTATAATTTTTATAATTATAATTATTATTATATTATTAATTTTTATTTTAATGATTATAATAATTATTATTTAAATAATATTTTTTATTAATAAAATAAATTTTAATATTATTTAATTATTTTTTTTATATAAATAATTATTAATAATTATAATTTATTTATAAATTAATTAAGTTTTTTTTTAAAAAAAATTAATTATAATTAATTAATAAATTAAATATTTTTAATAAATCATAATTATTTTATTAATATAAAATATAAATATATTATAAAGAGGCGTGCTTTATTATATTTATTTTTAATGTTTTAATTAGTTTTAAGAAGGTCCCGCTATAGTAGTGTAGAGAGTATCACGTGGCCATTAAGGCTTAAGATATAAGGACTAGTCCTTAATATAGTTTATAAGAATAAGATACTTCTTTACTTATTAATTATAGTTTAGTCTTCTCTAGTTTTAAACTTCTTTATTATTATTATATACTTATATTAAATTATTATTTTATAGTTTTAAAGTTATATAATTTTAAGTTATTTTTATAAGATTTTATTTATTATTATATTTTTTCTCTTATATATTTTTTAATAAATAATATAAGAATATCGAGTATAGTTAAGTTAAAGTTTTTATAATTCTTTAAAGTTTCTATAAAGTAAGACTTTAATTTTTGGTACTTGAGAAAGGAGTTTATTATTTCGTCTTATATTTATTAAGATATATTATAATTATAATAAAGATATAATTTTATTATTTTATATTAATTTCTAAAAAAACCTAATAATATAATATTAGATTAATTATAAGATATAAGTTTAATTTTAGATAAAAGAATAATATTAATAAAAACTAATTCGAGAAAGAGAAAATACGAGATAAAAAAAAAACTAGAAATTATAAAGAAATAATATAAAGTAATTATAAATTAAATATAAATATTAACTCTTAATAATAAAATAATATTATTAATTTTAACTTTAATCTTTATTATTTTAAGAATAAGTATAAAAAGATTATTGATTTAGGCTTAAAAGTTTAAATTAAGGAATAAAAATAAAAGATTAGAAAAAAAAAATATTTTATTTTAAGTAAAGAAATAAAGAATATTTAGAAATAAGCTTTAAGAAAAAATAAGAGAATATAAAAAGAATTAAAAATTAATAAAGAAAGAAAAACTAATTATAAAAAAATAATAAATAATAAATAAAATAATAAGAATAAACTTATAAAAATTAAAGAATAAATAAATAATAAGAATAATTAGAATAAAATATATAAAATAAACTTATAAAAAAAATATTAAATAAATTAATAATAATATTTAAAAGACGAGTATAGAAATAATAATTTAAAAGATTTTTATTTAAAATATTAGCTTAGTTATAATAAAAAAGGAATTAGGATATAATTAAAGTAGAGTATAAATAATCAAAAGATAAAGAGGAAGAACTTAAGATTTTTAGATTTTTTTTTTAAGAAATAAAGACTTTAGTTTATATTAAATATTAATTTATTAATAGAGTCTTTAAAAAAATAACTAAAAAAAGACTTAAATATTATAAAATTAATTATAATAAATCTTGACGTTATAATCTTATAATTTAAAGACTAGTCTCCTGTTTTTGAAATTATAATTAAAGACAAGATTATTATTATAATTAATACGTCTTTATTATTTCTAAGCTAATTAGGAATATCTTGATTTTAAGAAAAAAATATTTTTATTTTTTTTAAAAAAATATAATAATTTTTATAATAATTATAAAATATTTAAGAAAATAAAGAGGAAAAGAATTATTTATTATATTTATTCTTGATATAAAGATATTATTATTATAATACTAAAATATATTAAAATAAATTATAATAAAAATAAATTTTATAAAATTTTTAAAAAAAAATATAAGAATAATAATTAAAAAATATTTTATTTTAGTTAAGAATTTTTAAAATAAATTATTAAAAAGATAAAAAATAATAAATTAATTTTTAAAGCTTATATAAATTTATTTAATTAAATTTTAAAGATATTAATTAATTAAGAAAAATTTAATAAAATATAATATATTAAAAAATTTATAAAAAATTTAAATAATATAATTAAAAATAAAATCTTTTAAGATATTAAGTTTAAATCTTTTAATATATAAATTTATAACTATATTAAAATATATAAAATAATAATTAAAATATATAAAATAAAATAAAAATATTAACGATATAATAAATATAATAATCTAAATTATATTAAAATTAAATAAATTTATTTTAATAAAATAATAAATAACTTATTCTTTAAAAAAAATTAAAAATATATTTTATTCTTTTTTCTATTTATATTAATCTTTAAGACTTTAAAAAATCTTATTAAAAAATATAAAGATTAAGTAATATTAGTATTAGTTTAAATTTTTAAGACTAAATAACCAATATTTAATAAAATCAATAAGCTAATAAAGAAAATAATAAAGCTAAAAGTTTACGCGATAATCTAAAATATTCTTAATAATATTATAAATAATTTAAGAAAGACGATTACTAATAAAATAAAATCTTTAATATTATTTTAATAATTATTTAATAATTAATATAATTAATTAAATAAATATAATTAATTAAATAGATTTAGCTAGCGAGATAAATTCCCGTAACGCGGAAAGAACTATAATAATAGATTTTAAGATAAATATAATAAATATAATAAATATAATAAATATAATAAATATAATAAATTTAAGAATAATGATTATAAAAATAAAGATTATTAAAACTCGGGATAAACTAAAGAAAAAATAGTCTAAAAAAACTCTTTTAAATTTATAAGTAATATAAATATTATAAGATTTTAATTAATTAATAAAAAATATTTTAGATATTATAATTAAATTATCGATAGAATAAAAGATCTAAAATATAAAAATTATTATTTTTATAATTATTTATTAATATAATATTTAATAAAAAAGAGATATATTTATAGATTTTAAATCTAATAATATTAAAGATTATTAAAGCTAAGAATAAAAATAATATTATTATTTTTTAATAAAAATTAAAAATAATTTAATTAAGCTTGAGTTATTATTTAAGATAAAGAATTTAATTATAATATTAATACTAGATTAATAAATCTTTAAAGAATAAAAGAAAAAGTTTATTTAATTATTTAAGAGTAAGTAAAAATAATAAATATTTAAGGAAATTAAGTAATATTATTCTTTATTATATAAAGAAATCAAGACGGGAATATAATATAAAATAATAATAAAATTATTATTAAAAGAGATTTCGAGTATAATAAATATTAATTCTAGTTTAATTTATTAGATAATAATAAATTAAAGGATTAATATAAACTTTTATTAATATTAATATTTATAAACATTATTAATAATATCGCTATTATAAATAAAAAAGTCAAGATAATAAAAAGGATTAAGTAGACTTTAAGAAAGCAAGCACGTGTAAAAGAACGAGTCTCGCGGGCAAGATTATAAAATAAGATAAGAGAGTTTAATTAAATTATAAATATTATAAAAAAAATAAAAATAAATTTAGACCAAAACACGGAAATCTAAGTAATATTAAATAATAATTTAAAAAAAATTATTAAATAAATAATAAAGAAAAAATAAATAATTTTTTTTTTAAAATTAATTAAAATAAAAAAATAATTATAAATATTTTTTATATACTTGATTTAATTATAATCATTAATTATTAATAAAAAAAAATAATACTTTATATATTTAAATAATTAAAATAATAAATATTATATATAATAATATATTAAACTTAATAAAATATAAAAATAAATTTAAATATATTTTTATAAGATTAAGTTTATTAGAATTAATCATAATATTTATATTTATTTTAATAAAAAATTTTTTATTTATATAAGAGAAATTAATAAAATTAAGATTTATAATATTATCTTTATATTTTTTAATTATTTTTATAAATTTAATCAAGAAATAAATAAATATATAATTTATAATATAAAATATTATATTATAATAATAATTAATAAAAAAAAGACTAAATTTATAAAAGCAATAAAAATTAAAATTAAGATTAAAAAAGAAATTAATTATATAAATATTTTTTTTTTAATTTAAAAGTTCGATAAAATCTTACTTAAATAATCTTTTATTAATTAAATAATTTAATAAATAAAAAATTTATAAACTTTAAAATTAAAATTTTATATATAATTATAATAATATTAAAATTAAAAAAAAAAAAAAATAAATAAATTTTAAAGATTATAAAAAATTTATTATTATAAATAAAAATAATAATTTAATAAATAATAATATAAAGAAAAAATAAAATTTAATATATAATTCGGAAAATATATTAAAAAGAATAAAATTAAGTTAAAAGTTTTAAAAAATTTTATTTATTTAAATTTAATAATATTTAAGATTTAAGAGATAAAATAAAATATTAAAGAATTTAAAAATATTTTTAAAGATTTAAAAATAAAAAAAATATTAATATAAACTATATTAAAAATATTTTTTAATATAAGAAAATAAAAAGTTAAAGAATTATTAAATAAAAAAATTTCTAAAAAAAAATTAATATATTTTTTATTATAAGTAAAAGATTATCTAAAAATTAAAAAAGATTTAGAAAATAAAAAAGAATAAAGAGATTTTAATATAAATTATTTTAGGAAAAAATAAAGAAAGTTAATATAATATAATAAATATGTAAGAGATAAAATAAAAATCTTTAGAATTTAATAATAAATAATTTTTTTAAAAAGAAAAAAAATAATTAAGTTTTAGACAAAAGATATTAAAAAGTAAAAAAGATTAATATTTAAAATTTTTTAAGAAAAATTTAAAAAAGTTTTATTATTTTTAAGAATTATTATAATTTATAAGTTAAAAATAAAAAAGATTTAGCTAGTAAATATTAATAATAATATTAAAGATAATCTTAAAAATCTTATAAATTAATATATTAGAATAAAATTTTAAGAATATAAATAAAAATATATTAAAAAATATAAAGATTATTTATTATTAAAGATTATCGCAATATTTAAAGATTTTTAACTTATATTTAAATAACTTAAAACTCTTAATATTAATATTTAATTATAAAATAATAAAAAGATTATATTTAATAAATTTATAATTAATTATAAAAATACTTTTATATTTAATTAAAAAAAATTAGTAAAATTTATAAAGATATAAGTTTTTTAATTATAATTAAAATAATTAAGTATAAAATATAATAAAAATTAAATTTTTTATATTTTAGAGTATTAATCTTAATAATAATAAAAATATTTTAAGAATATTTAAAGTAAAGAATATTTAAAAAATATAATAGTCTTTATAAGAATTTATAATTTTTAATTATTAAGAAATTAATAAGAATATATAAATTTATTAATATTATTATAAAAATAAATTTTATTATTTTATAAAATATTATTTTATTTCTTTTAATAAATAAATTTTTAAAAAAATTTATAAATTATATAATAATATCTTTAATTGATTTTTTCTTTAAATATAATTAATTTATATTAAATAAATAAAGTAAAAATTTAATTATTTTTTATATTTTATTTAATTTTTTAAGAATAATAATATTTTTATAAGAAATTATAAATTTAATCGTTTAATTTATTCGAGTTATTATAATAATCTTAAAGAAATTATTTTTTAAGATAATTATATTATTTATTAATAATATTAATATTAAAAAATTATATATTAATTATAATAATAAGTTTAAATTATTTAAAATTTATTATTATATATATAAATATTTATAAAATCTTGATTATATTTTTAAATATATTAAAAAAATTAAAATTTATATTAAATTTAAATTTTAATTTTATTATAATAAAATAATTATTATTAGTTTTATATATAAAGTTAAAAAATAAAAACTAAAAGAAATTAAAATTTATAAGATTAATAATTAAATTAAATATAATAATCCGATAGAGATAAAAATATTTATAAATATTTATATATATTATTATATATAAATTTAAAACTATAACTAGATTATTAAATCTATTTATTATTTATTTAAAAAAAATATTAACTAAAAATAAAGACTAGAATAAAAAAAAATTATAAAGATTTTAAAAAAAAAACTTATAAGTTCGTTATTATTTTATAAATTATATTATAATCTTAAAGACGATTAAAGCAATATCGTGCTTAATGTAGATATTAGTTTAATAGAATAGGACAAAATTTTAAGATAATTTAATAATAAAAGAAAGAAGAAAATTTCTAAGTTTAAATCTAGTTTATAGAATTATATAAAATAATAATATAACGTTATTAAATAAAAATATAAAAAAGTTTTAAAATATTTATAAAAATTATATTTCTAGTTATATAATATTTATTTTATCTTAAAGATAAATATAAATATATTTATTATATAATTAAATAAAATTATAATAAATTTTTTAAGAATATTAATAATATATTAACTAATATAGATTTAATTATTTAATTTTAAAATATAATATATTAAAAGAATAAAATATTTTATAATTAATAAATTATTAAGAAAGTTATAATATAAAAATAATTTTAAAAATAAATTAGATATTAATAATTTTATTATAATAAAATTAAATATAATAAAAATTATTATTATTAATATTAAAGATAAAGAATATCGGAATAAGATTAACATTAATAATATATTAATTAATTTTATTAAATAATATAAATATATAATATAATATTATAAAATAAAAAAAATAAAATCTTAAAGGATTAAATTATTAAGTATAAATATTATTAATATAATTAATTTAGAGAATGAATAAATAAAATTTAAAAAAAAGAATCTAGTTAATTTAAAATTAACGGGAGATCACGTGAGCATTAATAAAGATAATAATATTAATAAAACTTCTTTTTTATTAAGTTTTATTTTACTTAATTTACTCGATAATAATTATTCTAAAAAATATTAATTACTTATAAGATATTTAATTATATTTATTAAACTTAAAGAATATTTAAGAAAAAAATATAAAAGATTAAAAAAAAAAATATTAAATTATAATATATAAGATTATAAGTTATAAAAGAATATTACGAGTTATTATTCCTTAAGATTAATTATTAATAATAATAATAAAAAAAATAATTAAGAAAAAACTTTATAACAAGACGGATTACGTTAAACAAGAAATCATATATATAAGAATAATTATATAATATTAATAATTAAGATTTTATAATAATATTTAAAAGTATTATATTTTTTATTATAAATATTAACTTAAAATTAAATTTAAATAAAAAATGACTTTATATTTAATAAAAGTTATATTTTTTTTATTATATTAATATTAATATAATAAAAATATTAAATTATAAAAAATATAATTATTTACTTATAATAAGAAATAATTTTTTAAAATAAACAAAAGCTAAATCTATAAAGATTTTAATAAATATAAAAATAATAAAGTTTATTTATAATAAAATTATTTATAAATATAATATTTTTAAGAAATTAAAAATTAATAAAGATTTAAAATTTAAGAAAAAAATAATCACGAAATTTAAAAAATTAAATATTATTAAAATAATAATTTTTATATATAATATAAGAATAAATAATATAATTAAATATAAATATTAACTAATAATATAAACTTTAATAACTTTATCCAAAAAAAATAAAAGATTTTAAATAGACTTATTAAATTAGATATTTTTTATAAATAAAATAATAATATATAAACTTATAAGATTTATATTATTTTATATAATATATAAAAAAAAATTATATTATTAATTAAAATAAAATATTTAATTTAAAGGACTTTTGAATAAAATAAAATTAATAATAAAAAAAAATTCTTTAAACTTAAAATTAAATAAATTAAGATAAGAAATAAAAATCTTATTAAATCTAAATTATAAAAAAATTAATAATATATAAAAGGAAAAGAATATTTTAATTTTATATATAATATTTATATAGTTTTAATTAAAAAAAAAAATCTAATATTTATATATAATATTTAAAGAATAAATAAAGATAAATCTAAAGATATAAAATTTTTATATTAATAATTAAGATTATATTAAATAAAAAAAATAAATAATATAAAAAATATTTATATATTTAAAGAATTAAATAAAATTTTATTAAAAAAAATATATATAAGAAATAAATTAAAGTAATTTATAAAAAAAAAAATTATTAATATTCCTTAAAAAATAATATCTTTATTATATTAAAATCAAGATTTAAGGATATAAAATTTAAAATTAATACTAAACTTAAAGAGGAGATTATAAAGGAGTTTTATAAAAAATATAAAACTTTAAAGAAGTTAGAATATTTAAAGATTATTTAAAAGATTATTAAGTTAATCAAAATAATTATAAGAGTATTATCTTTGCTTAAATTAAAAAGAAATAAATATATTATATTTTTAGAAAAATAATTTAAAGATAAGAATAAAAAGAAGAAGAAAAATTAAAGCTCTTAAGCAAGAAAATAATATTTTTAGAGAAAGTTTATATAAGTCTTGCTTTAAGTATTTAACAAGAATCGGAATAAAATTATTTAAAATAAAAAACTTAATTAAAGTTAAGGGAAAAAGTAAAAATATATAAAAAATATCGATAATAAATATTAAGAAAAATATATTAATTAATAATAAAATAAAGTATAATTATAATAAAATAATAATATAACGATAAAATATAAAGAATTATAAAAAAATAAAAATATTATAAAGTAAGATTATTATTATTATTAATAAAATAATTATTATTATTCTTATAATTTTATTATTTTTTTTATAAATAGATTTTAATTTATATTATTTTTAAAATATTATTGATTTTAATTTATATATTTTTTATTTTTTATAATATTAAAATATTTTTATATAATTTGATTAATTAATCAAAAAAATAATTATAATCTCTTAGTTTATTAAATTATAATAAAAAAAAAATTAAAAAGATAAAAAATAAAAATTTATAAACTTATAAGAATTAATTAAAAAAGGACTTATATTCCATAAAAGCTAAAAACTAGCGAGTCTTTTATCGAGTACTTAAGCAGAATATATTCCTTACCGGACTAATAATAAGATTATTTAAAAATATCTTTTAAGATAATAAGAAGACTTTTAAAATTTTAGAAATTTAATTATTAATTTTAAGTTTAAAAATAATAATATATAAAAGATCTTTAAAAAATTATAATAATTATTAATTTATATAATTATTAAACTTAATTATTTATAAAATTCTTTTATTATTATCGTTAATAAAATATTTATTATTATTTTTATATTTTAATTATTTTTTCTTAATAATAAATAATTTTAATTAATAATATCTTTAAAGTATTATAGATATTATATTAAATATTTCTTGTTCTTTATAATATTATAATACTTTTATAATATTTAAGTGATTAAAGATTAATATAGTCTTATTTTTTAATTAAGTTAAGTATTATTATTTTAAATATTTAAAAAAAATAAAATCTTTATATATTTATATAAAATAAATAAAGAAAGACTTATATTTTATAAAAGTTTAAGATTATACTAAAAGGGAGATTTTTTAAAAAACGGGATATTTATAAGACTTTAATAATAATAAATAAATATTTAATTAAATATTTAAAAAAAGGGGACTTATAATTAAAAAAATTAATAATATAAAAATAATAAATAATAATTTTTAATAAAGAATAAAATTAGAAAAAAATAGTCTTTAACTTTAAATTTTATCTATAATAATATATAAAAGATTCTCGAGAAATTAAATATTTATCGATTTATAAAATATCTTTAAAATTTAATTATTTATAAGAATTATTATTATTATTATTATTTTTTATTATTAATTATCGAGTCTCTTATATAACTAAAATAACTTCTTATATATCTTTAAAATTATTAATAACGAGTATACTTATATTTAATATTTTACTTTAAAGAAATATAATTTAATAAAATAAATTAATTATATAATCTTAATATATTTAAGATCTTAAACTTTAGTTTTTTTTATAATAAAATATAATTATAAAAAAAAATATTAAAGACGAGTAAACTTATATATAATCAAGAAATAAATTTAGAAATTTATTAGAGAAATAATTAATAAATATAAAAAAAAATAAAAAAAAAAAAAAGTCTTAAAATAAATATATAAGTTAAATTTTATTTCTTTATTATTTCTTTACGAAAAAATAATCTTTTTATTTTTTATTTATATTATAATTTATTTATTTTTTAATATATTTTTTTATTTTAATTATTTAAGATTATATTATTTTATATTTATATATATTATTATTAATTTCTTTTATATCTTAATATTTCTTTTAACGGGAATATTTTATAATCTATAAAAAAATTAAGAATATATTTCTTATTTATTCTTTATTTTTATTTTTTTAATATTTTTAAAATCTTTATTTAATTTTATATATTTATTAATTATAATATATTATTTTTTTTTTTTTTATTCTTTATTTTAAATTAGAATTTAATATATAATTTAAGTTTATTTAATTAATTATTTAATTACTTAAAGCTAAATCTTTTTTATTATTATTATAAATTTATTATTTTTTTATTCTTTTAAGAAATTTAGTTATATAAATAACTTAATAATTCTTTTATAATCCTGCAAGTATATTTTATAAATTTTTTATTTAATAATAATAATAATATTTTTTATAATACTTTATAAAATACTTTAAAAAATTAATTTAATATATTTATTAAAAAGTCTTAATATTTTAAAAAGTTTATAATACTTATATATTAATAATATAATCCTTTTATTTTTTATTAATATAAAGATTATTAATATCTAAAAAACTTAAAAAAAAATTCGAGATTTTTTTAAAGTAAATAAATTTATATAAATTATAAAATTTAATAAAGATTTATTATAATATAAATAAAAAAATAAGAAGATATTATTAAATTAAAAGAATATAATTAAAAATTTTTTTTTAAAAAATTCTTAATTAATATATAATATCGAGAATATTAAATTTATAAAGATTATAAAAAATATTAAAAAAAATAAAAAAAAAAAATAAAAAAAAAAATACTTAAAAAATATTTTTAAATATTAAAATATTTAATATAAAAAAACTAAAATATTTCTCGAGTTTATTTAAAAAAATTTTAAAAATATAAGTATAAATATTTATATAAATTTAAAAAAATTTATTTAATAAATAAAAGATATTAAATAAATTATTTATTTATTTAATATATATATTTTTTAAAAAAATTAATAAATTAAATATAATTATAATAAATCGGTACTTGTAATAATTAATATTAAAAAAATATTTAATTACTATAAAGAAAAAAAAAATTAAAAAACTAAAAAATTTTTTTTTTATAAAGATTAGACTTAAATTTAAATTTTTTAATATATTAATAAAAAAAATATAATAATAAAGTATTTCTTAAATTTTTAAATAAAATTCTTTTATAAATTATAATTATATTAAAGACTTAAGAAAAATTTAATAAGAAATATATTAATATATTGCAGGATTTTTTTTTAAATAAAATAATAAATATTATAAATTAAAAAGATAAGATACTAAAATTTATTAAAGCTAAATAATTTAAAAAAGACATTATTATTAAAGAGAATAATTTTTTTATTATAAGAATTAAGCTTATAATAATCTTAAAGTAGTTTAAATAAACGGAGATATCTTTATATAAAAATAAGTATATATATAAAGATTTTAAAAAAAAGAAGAATAAGAAAGAAAAGATTATCGAAAGCTTAACTTTTATAATAAAGAAAATAAAGATAATATTAAAAATTATAATAAAGATTATCCCTAAAATTACATTAATAATAATCATGAAATTAGCTAAAAAAATCTATAAAATAAAGATAGTTTATAAAAGTTTTTATAATATAATAAAAATATAATATTTAAACTTTAATATATAAAAAGAATTAAGTTTTAAAAATAAGAAGATTATTATTAAAAAAATTATAAATTATATTATTTATAATCTTTTTAAAAATAAATTACTTTATAAGTAATATCTATAATAATTTAATAAATTTTTATTTTTTAAAAAGATTAATAATTATAATATTATTTTTGAGTAAGTTATTATTATTTATTAAATAATTAAATATAAGAATAATATTTATTATATTTAAATAAATTTTATTATTAAATTTTTTTTTAAAATAATTTATAAATTTTTTAATATTAAAAAAAGAATATATTTATTAATTAATTTTATTTAAAATATATATTAAAATTTAAATAATTAAATAATTTTATAAAAATTTTTATAAAATAAATAATAATTTTTTAAGATAATATTTAAGATTAAATTAATAAAAAAAAAATATATATATTTATAACTAAAATAAAAATATTATATTTTTATTATCGACAAAATATATTAAAAAATTAAAGAAAATTTTTAAATTTTTATTTTATAATAATAATTTAATTATTATAAATAAATTTTTTAATATAGTTATTTATTTATATATATATATATATTAAATAATAATAAATTTTTTATAATATATTTATAGTTTATAAAATATTTTAATCTTAAATATAATTATTTAATATTTTATAAAAATAATTTATTAGATTATAAAAATTTATAAATTATTAAAATAATTTTCTTTAGCTAAAATATAAAATAAAGTTATTTTATTTCTAAAGATATTATTAAATTTAATAAATTTATAAAGAAGATCTTTAAAGAATTAAAGTTTATTAATCTTGTCAAAAAGATTAATAAGAAAAAATTATTATTAAAATATTTAAAATTTCTTAATAAGATAAAAGATTCTTTTTAATAAAGTATTATAATATTAAAGAAGAATAAATTAATTTTTTATAAGTCTTGTAATTTTTAAGAATTTATTTAATAACTAGAATATTTTTAGATTTTTTTTTTTATTTTATTTATATTTATAAAAGAAAATAATATAGTTATAAATAATATTTTTTATTAGAATATTATAACTTTATATAATATATAAAAAATTCCGAAAGTCGATAGATTTAAATTTATAAAAAATAATATTTTTTTTTTATAAAATATTAGATTAAAAAATCTAAATAATTTTTTTAATATAATTTATTATATTAAATATTTTAAAAATAATATATTTTTTTATAATCTTATAAGAATATATATATAAAAATATAAGACGATAATAAGGATATATAATATTTAAATAAATAAAATTATAATTAAGGTTAAAAAAATATTTAATAGACTTAAGCTTATAAAAATATATATATTTAAAGACGATAAGTCTTACTTTTATAACTTAAAGAATAAAGAAATAATTAATAAAAATAATCAAGACTTCTTGAGTATATTAAATAAATAAGAGGATAAGGATTAAATAATAAAACTAACTATAATTATTCGGGAATAAGTAATTATCTATAAAGGATTAAATATAAAAGAACGTATTTTATTATATTTATTTTTGGTATTTTAGTTAGTTTTAAGAAGGTCTTGCTATAATAATGTAAAGAGTATTACGTAATTATTAAAGCTTAAAATATAAAAGCTAGTCTTTAACGTAATTTATAAGAATAAAATACTTTTTTATTTATTAATTATAGTTTAATCTTTTTAGTTTTAAGCTTCTCTATTATTATTGCACGCTTATATTAAGTTATTATTTTATAGTTTTGAAGTTATGTAGTTTTAAATTATTTTTATAAAATTTTATTTATTATTATATCTTTTCCTTTATAATATATAAATTAAATAAAAGTTTAAATTATAATTTTATTAAATTATTAAATAATTAATTATTGATTTATTTATAATATATAATAGTCATTATATTTTTATAAGAATATTAAATATATATATAAGTAATTAATTAAAGAAGAGAGCAGGATATTAATAACGTTAATATACTCGTCTTTTACTCGTTAACTATATTTAATCGGGACTAGCTATAATGTTTATACACGCTTACTCACGTGTATACGTGAGTGTATTAGTTTATATATAAGTATTTTAGTTTATATAAATAGTTTATTATATATATAATTATATATAATAAGTATATAATAAATAATTTTATTAATATTAAAATTATTTTAAAAATAATATAAAAATAATATAAAAATTTAATTAAATATAAATTATTTAATTAAATTTAATATAATTTTTAATATAATTAAAGTTCTTAAAAATTTAACTTAAAATCATAAATATCTTTTATAATATTATAATATACCCGTCTTTATATTATTTATTCTTATTTTATTTATTCTTTTATATTTAATAATATAATATTTATATTAATTAATTTTTTTAAAATATTCAATAATTTAAACTTTATTATTATATTAATAAAATTTAAATTTTTTTTAATTTATTTAATTTTTATAATTTTATATTATTTATAAACTTAATATAAATATATAATATTAATTATAAATTATTTTTCTTATATAATATTTAGTTTAATAAAATATTTATATAATGACTTTAAATTTATATAAATAATAAATAAGAGTTTAATTTTTAATACTTTATTAATTATAAATATAATTAATACTCTTATATTAAAATTATAAATTATTTTATATAATTTAAAAACTAAAATACTTTTAATAATTTATTTATACTTAATTAAAGATTAATAAAATATATTTATCTAATTAATTTTATTAATTAATATAATTATATACTTGATTTAAAAAAAAAGTTTTTATTATTTATAAAAAAAATATTTATAAAATAAAATAATTATAATAATATTTTATTGAATTTAATAAAATATAATCTTTTAATAATATTTTAAATCTATTATTAAATATATTTATTTAATATTTTAATATTATTATTTATAAGATTAATAAATTAAATAATAATTAAGAGATTATATAATACTTTAAATTAATAAATAAATATAATATATATTTTTTTAATATATTAAATAATATATTAATCTTTAATATTAA
>Ga0302221_10001390_pt1 | contig 15724 bp, 3 predicted proteins | sample II_Palsa_E2_1_FD_193517 | JGI IMG/M metagenome (GOLD analysis project Ga0302221, IMG submission 193517) | Peat permafrost microbial communities from Stordalen Mire near Abisko, Sweden - II_Palsa_E2_1 | ecosystem: Environmental > Terrestrial > Soil > Palsa > Peat permafrost | place: Sweden... | reverse complement strand
ATTAACTTAAATTAATAATTTTATTTTTATTAAATATATTTTAATAATAATAATATTATTTTTTTATTTAATCTTATTTATAATATTATATAAAAATCTTAAATTAAAAATAATTTATATTTTTTTTAATATTATTTTTATTATTAATAATTATTTTATTAATATAAAAAAAATATAATATAAAAATAAACTTTTATAAAATTAACGTTAATATTAATTTAAAGAAATTTTTAAATTTTAATAATATATATATATATTATATATATTTTTTATTTTATAAAAGCTTAATAATTATAAAATAAATAAAAGATTTTTATATAAATCTTAATAAAAATTATTATAATATTGGTTTATTATTTTTTATATAAGATAGAAATATAAATAAAGATTTAAATAAAAAAAAATAATAAAAATATTAATTAAAAATTATTATAAATAATTAAATATATTATTTATATCTTTTAAATAAAATTAATTAAAGTTTAATAATAAAATTTTTAAAAAAAAATTAAAATTTAAGATTAAAGTTTTTATATTTATTAAATTAAAAAAAAATATAACTTAATTTATAAATTAAGAAAATAATAATAAATTTAGATATTTAGTTTTATATTTTTTTTTATATTATTTTTTAAAATAATCTTTTATAAATATATATATTAATTTTATACTTATTTATTTAATATTTAATTTTTTTATTAAATTATCTATTAATAAATTTATTTTTAATTTTTTATATTTTATTATAATACTTTAAATATTTAATAAACACGTGTGTTTTGTTTAATCTAATAAATCTTTAATATTAATATTTAGATCAAGATTTAAATTTTAAATTTATAAAAAAAGATTTTAAAGTAATTATTTATTTTATTTATTATTTAATTTATTTATAATCTAGATTATAATAATAATAAATAAATCAGGAATTATTATTAAAATTAATAAAGATTTTAATAATCTTAAATAAATATTAAGTTTTTTTTAAATATTAAATTATTAATAAATAATATTTAAATTTTTTTATATAATAAATTTTTTTTTTTATAATTTAGTTTAATATTTAGATTATATTTTAATTTATAGTTCTTTATCTTTAATTTTATTAAATTATATTTATATTTATAAAATTCTTAAATAATATTATTTTTTATTTATAAAAATATTATTATTATAATTTATAAATATAAATTAAATTATATATAATAATTTATTATAAATAATTTTTAATAAATTTATTTTTATTTATACTTTAATTCTTTAAATATATATTTATATATATTTATTTAAAAAATAAATTTCTTAAAGTTAAAAATATTATTTTTATTAATTTATAATTAAATTATTATTTTTTTAATTTAATGATTATTTTTATAAAAAAAATTTATTTTTATTTTTATAAAAAAGATTTTAATTAATTTTATTTTTTTATTCTTATTTATAAACTTAATTTTAATTAATTTTATAAGAGTTATATTATGTTTTTTTAATTAAATTAATAATTTTAGTCTTTTTTATAATAATTATATTTATTTAAAAAATTATATAAATAATTTTAATTAAATCCAGTATTTTTTTTTTTATGATTTTTGTCTTTATGACTAATATAATAATATTTTTTATAATAATATTTTTTATAATAATATTTATAAAATATTTAATAAATATAATTATTAATATAATTTTAATTATAGTTTTATAATAAAATACCGATAATTTTTATTATTTTAAATTATATTATTTATAAGTTTTTTATTTTTTTAAATTATTATATAATTTTTTTTTAATAAATTAAAATTCTCGAATAAGCATTAATAAATTATTAAATTTAAATAAGATTTATTTATAAAATATTTTATTAAAATCTTATTTTAATCTTTTAAAAAAAATTTATAATTATATTTAAGTTTTATAATAAGTTATTATATATATTTTTTATAAGACTTAATTTAAATTTTATATTTATTAAAATTAATATATAATATAATATATAATATTTTTTTTTATAATAAATTAAAATTTATATTAATATAAATATAACGGGTTTTAGTCGACTTAAAGTATTTATTAATTTAAAAATTTATTTATTAAATTATTAATTTTAAATAATTATTAATAAAAAAAAATATAATAAATTTATTTTTAATATAAAAAATCCCGTTTATTTAAAAATATATTCTTAAGAATTTATTTTATTATAAAATATAAAATAATTAAAATATAATTTTATATAATAAAAAAAAAATTAAAATTCTTATAATTAATAAATTATTATAATAATTAATTATATTATAATTAATAATTAAAAATAATATAATAAATATAAAAAAATATATAAAAATTATAAAAAAATAATCTTTAAAGACTTAAAAGACTTAAAAGATTATAAAAAATTATAATATTAAAAATATAAAAAAATTATAATAATAAGAATTTATAATAATTATAATTATATATTTTTAATATATTATAAAATTAATAAAAATAAAAATTTAATATTTATATTAATATTTATATTAAAGATTTTAATAAATTATATATTTAGATTTAAATATTAAAAATTAATTTAATATAATTTAAATAATCTATAAATATAAATTTATATATATCCGATAATTATTTTTATTTTATTTTATTATTAAAATCCAAGATCTAGATTCTTAATTTTTAATTACGGGAAAGACTTATATTAATCTCTATATTCTAAATCTCGGCCCTTGACTTATTCTTATTTATCTCTCGAGCTCTAATCCTTAAGACTATTTATAATTTATTATTCTTAAATTTTTTATTTATAATATTTTTTTATAATACTTTCTTATTTTATATTTTAATAATTATAATTATTTTTTTCTTTATAATTTATATTAATTATATAAAATTATTTTTTTAAAAAATATTTATATTAATATATTTTAAAATTCTTATATAAATCTAATAATTATAATATTTAAAGATTTAACTTTAAATCTTATAAATAAACTCTTATTTCTTGATTTCTAAATCTTAAAAAAAAAAATTTATATTTATATTTTTTTTTTATTATATATATAAATTATATATAAGAATAAAATTTAATAATTTAATAAACTTAAATTTATAATTTTAAAAAAAAATATTATTTATCTTTAAGAATAAGATTTATTTCTTTTTAATAATTAATAAATAATTATAATTTAATTAAATCTTTTAATATTTTATTTATTTTTTTAATTATATTTATTTATATTTTTTTAAATTATAAGTCGATTAAATAAAAAAATTTAAAAATATTAAAGCTAATTAATATTATATTCTTAATTTTAATTATTTAGATTATTATTATATCTCGGAAAAAAATTAAATATTTAATTTTATTTTAATAATTATTTTTTAATAATTTATAAATAAAAAAAATTAAAAAAATAATAATAATATATTTATTATAAAAAAGAATTTTAAATATTTTTATAAAAAATTATAAATATAAGATTATTATTCTTTAAAAAATAAAATTAATTTTTTATTAATAATTAAATAATTATTATTAATACTTTAAGTTTATCTTAAAGAAAATAATTATTTATTTAATATTATTAATAATATATATTTATAAATAATTAATTTTATTATTAAGTTTATTAATTATAAAAAATTAAATAAAAATTATATTAATATTAAGATTTATATTATTTTTATAAATTATAATATATAAATTATATTAAATAATATATAAATAAATTAATTTTTTTTTAATAATAAAAATTTTATTATTATTAATAATATTAAAGTATTTAATCTTAGTCTTAAAAATATTTAAAATTATATCTAGTTTAATAATTTATAAAAAAATATTAATAATTTATTTTTAGTTATTATTAATTTTATTATTAAGTTTATTAATTATAAAAAAATATTAGATTTTTAATTAAAAAAAAAAAACTTAAAATAATTTAAATTAAGTAAATATATTATTTTATTAAAAAAAATATTTTTAATTTAATTAATCTTTTTTAAATAATAATAAAAATAAAATAAAATATATATTTATTAATTTTTTCTTTATAATTTAAAGATATAATTATATAAATATATATTTAAATATTTTTACTTTATTAAATTAAACTTATCTTAATATTAATATTTATAATATTTTATAAACTTTAATACTTAAAGGTCTAGTTTATAAAAATATAATAATAATATTATTATAATTATATATAATATTATAAATAAATTTTTTTTTAAAATAATAATATAAATCTTATTTTATTAATTTTTTATTATTTTTACTTTAATATAATTCTTTTTTTATTAAACTTATAAACTTAGTTTATTTTATATTCTTGATTTTCTTTATTATAATATTATATAATATATTTAATCTTTAATTTAAATAAATTATATAATTCTTAAAATTAATAACTAGATATTCTTTATTTAAAATATATTTTATATTTTAAGATAAATTTAAGTTTTAGTTTATATTAATAATTTTCTTTAAATATAATATTTTCTTAAAGTTTTTTTTATATACTTGACTATATATTACAAGATTTTTTTTTTTTTTTCTGGATTTTAAATTTTATTAAATTTCTAGATTATTATTTTATTTTAAAAATTAGTTTTATAATATATTAAAATTATATATTAATTTAAGATAAAATATTAAATAATACTTAAATAAAATTTTATAATAATAATAAATATTTTTATATTAGATTTATTATATTATATAAATTAAATATTTTATTTATATAAAGTCCCGTATAAAATAAAAAAGTTTTTATTATAATATTTATTATCTTTAATCTTTTATTAAGTAATTCCTTAAATCATATTTATTTTTTAAAGTATTTTATAAAATATATTAATCGCAAAGACGTTATTAATATAATAAAAATTATAGTTTAAGTTATTAATAAAAGCTAAAAAATAAAAATAAATATTTATTTTAAATTTAAATAAAATTATATTTTATTCTTATATTATAATTAAAAATATATTTATATTTTAAACTAAATTTTAAAAATAAAATTATAAATTATATTTATAATAATTTATTTCTTTAATTATAAATTTATTTATTATATTATATAAAGATTAAAGATTATTATTATTTATATATATAATTATATTCATGATAATTTTTTAAGATATATATAAAGTAATATTAATTTTAATAATATATTTATTTTATATTTAAAAATTATTTATTAAAATTAATAAAATTATTATTTTATTAATTATAAATTTTTTTTTTAAAATTTAAGAAAAAGAAAATAAAGTAATTTATTATTAAACTAAGCTTAAATTTATATTATTATTTATATTTTTAGTTTAATTAAAAGTCTTAATTTAATTTTTAATTTTTGGTTTTTAATTTTTTGATTTTTAATTTTCCGATATTTAATTCTTGATTCTTATATTATTTCCCGATTAAGAATTTAATTAATTTAACTAAAAAATTTAATATTAATAATTTTTTTTATATTATTATAATAATATTAATCGGGAATATAATCATTATTATTATATTTTAAAACTTAAATAAAATAAAATAAAAATCTTAAATATTATTTTTTTATTTATTAAACTTAAAATTATTATTATTTATATATATAATTATTTATTAATATTTTTTATTTATTTTAGTCTTATAAGACTATATTATTTTTTTTATTATTATTTCCTTTATTATTATTTATTTATTTTATTTTATTATTTTTTAAATTTATTTTATATATATTTATTAAATTAAATTTTTTTATTTTATTATTTAATGACTTATTATTATTTTTATCTTTAAACATTAAGTATAAACTTTTTTTTTATTATAAATTATAACTTTATATTTAATTTTTTATTTTAAGATTATAATTATTAAAAAAATAAATTTATAAATTAAAATAATTAAATATTTTTTTATTATATAAAATAATAAAATAATTTATAAAATATTAATTATAATAAATTTTTTTATAAGAGTTTATATAATAATTAAATATTTTTTTATTAATAAATTAAATAAAATATTTATAAAATAAATATTATAAATAAATTATAATTATATAATAAGATTATATAAGATTTAAATAATGACAAGGGATTTTTAAATAAATTTTATAATAATTTTTTTAATTAAACTTATTTATAAATTAGTTATTATTAAAATATTTAAAATAAAATTATAATTTAAAAAAAATTTATTTAAAGATTATTATATATAATTTTTATTTAAAAATATATTAATAATTATAATTTTTTTAAAGATAAAATATTTAATTTAAAATATATTTTTTTTAAATAATTTAAAATTAATTTTTATAATTAAAATATTTAATTTATATTTTTATTTTTTATAAAAAAAACTTTTTATTTTAATTTATATAATTATTTTAATTTTTTAATTATAAAAAGTCGTTATTTATTAATATTTAATATATTAATAATAAAATTATTAAATAAATAAATTTATTTTATAATAAATTAATTTTTATATTTTCTTTACTTATAATATATTAAATATAAAATTAAAAAATTTATCTTTATTTTTTTCTTATATATATTTATAAAATAATTATAAATATAACTTAATCATTAATTATTAAAAAACTTTATTATTTATTTTTTATATATTAAATAATAATTATTAATTAATATCTCTTTATAATAATATTAAATATATTCTTTTAGTTTATATATATTTTAAAGACTTTAAATAAAACTAATATCTAAAAATAAATCTTAAAATAATTTTATCTAAAAGTTATTTATAATAATAAAACAATCAAGAAAATATATCTTAAAGATAAAGTCCAGAAATAAAATCTTAATCTTTTTATTAATTTTATTAATAAAAATTCTTTTTTTATTATCTTTAATTATTTTTTTAATAATATTTAATTTAGTTATATTAAAGAACTAATATTAAAATTAAAAATAAACTTCTCGATATATTTATTAGAAATAATACTTTTGACTTTAAATTACTTTAAAATATTATTATTATAACTTAATATTATTATTTTTTATTTATTACTTTTATTTAAAAAGATTAAGATAATTATTTTATTCGATAAAATTAAAATAATCTAAAATTATTTTATATTTTATAAAGAATAATTAATTAAAGACATTAAGATTTAAATATAGTCTTATATTTTAAAATAAATAAATATAATCTTAATAAAATATTTTATAATTAATAATTCTTTAAACATTAATATTTAATATATTTAATATATAATTTATATTTATTACTTTAATAATATAATCAAGAAATTAATAATATTAATTTTAATTAACTTTAATATTATTTAATATTATAAATATATAATTATAATATAGTTATTTATATTTATTCTTAATCTCGTTAATTATTCTTTTATAAAGATTATATAATCTTAAAGAATCTTAAAAGTCTAGTTATATTCCTTATTTTAAATTTTTTTTATTATTTTATTATAATTTATTATATAATAAAAATTAATTATTTTATTTATATTATAATATTTAAAGATAAGAATATTCTTCTTTAATTTCTTAAATCTTAAATAATAAATATTATTATTTCTTAAATACTTTAATTTATAAATTTTTTTTATTTTAATAAAAATCTTATTTATAAATATAAGATTAAAGAAATAAATAATTAAATATTTATTATAATAAATATAATCTTTATAAAATATTATTTATTTATATTTTATATTATTATTATTTCCTTAATCCCGGTTTTTTTTCTTATAATAAAATCTAATTTTTAATATAAATTTAAATATATTATTAAATTTAATTAAGAAATTAATTAATTTAAAATTTTATTAAAGATTAAATATAAATATAAAAAACTTTAATTATTATATTTTATAATATATTATTTTATTATTTTTATAATAAATAAATAACTTAATAATATTTTTATTTTTAACTTTAATATATATTATAAAAAAAATTATAAGACTAAGTTAAACTTTAATTTTAAAATAATAAAATTTATATTTATTATAATATTATAAATAAATTAATAATTAAATTATATTTAATAAATTTATTAAAATTTTTTATTATTAAATATTAATAAGTTTATATTTTTTAAATTTTATTTTAATAAATTATAATATATTAATAAATTTAAAACTTAAAGAATAATATATTTTATATAAAATATATTAATCCTTATTTTTTTTAGAATAACTTAATTTATTTCTTTATAATATATAATCCAAAATCGGTATCACGTGTTTTTTAAAGACTTAAATATAATATACTTTAAGAGTATATTAATTAAAGTATTATAAATCTATTTTATAAAATATTTAAATTAATTTATAAAAGAAATTTCTTTATATTTTTAAAGATATAATCTTTTATTTTTATAATATTTATAAAAATTATTAAATATTTAATATTAAAAAAAATTAATTTTATTAAAATTTTTTTTTTTATAAATATTATATTTATTTATAAGTCTTTTTAATAAATAAAATAATTAGTTTATAATATTTAATTAAATATATAATTTTTTTTTATAACGACTTTTTTATTAATAATCGGGAATAAAATTTAATAAATTTATAAAGTTATTAAAAATTAAAGAATTTAGATAAAAATTAAAAAAAATTAAAAAAAGAAAAAATTAAAATAAAAAAAAAACTCGATAATTAAAATAATTCTTATAATATAAAATAATAATATTATTAAAATATTAAACTTTAATTCTTAAAACTTATTTTTAAAAACTTATCTTAAAAATAAAAATAAAATTTAAAAATTATATTTTTAATATTTTTTATATTATTAATTAAATAATTTTTTTATTTAGTTATAAAATAAATTTTTTATATTTATTTTAATATTTAATAAAAAAAATATAAAAAATTATTAAATATAAATATTTAATTTATATTTTTTTAATATAATATTAATATTTTTTATTTTTTTTATTATTATTTTTATTTTTAAATAAGATATAAATTTTTTTTTTTAAATTTATAATTATTTTAATAAAGAATTTTATACTTAATTATTTTTTAATAAATAAATAATAAATATAAGTCAATATCTTAATAATAGATTTAAAAAAAATAATAATAGAATTATAAATTATATTAAAATATATAATATAAGATTAAAGTTTAAATATATTTTAAATAATTTATTAGTTATATAATATAATCTAAATATAAAATAAAAAAAAATATTATAAACTAAGAACTAAGAATTAAAGATTTTATTCTTTGCTATATATTATATAAAGAATTTTTGAGACTAGAGTATATTAAGTATATATAGATAGCCTAATTCTTCTTAGTCTATGGTCGTATGTGACAGAAAAGTGCTTATTTTTTTATATATCCCTAAGCTAAATCTTGATTGCCGCTTTGGGGCAAAGCTCCCTAATCGCAGACTCTTTCTGCGGCTGCTTAAATCTCTTATCGTGAGCCGAGTTGATCGCAAACCTACGATCCCACTTCTAGGTAATCCAGGCCTTGTGTAAATATAAGTATTGCAATTCTACGATCCTAGTGGCGAATTTGATCCCAATTCTGGGATCTTAAATCTGTGACACAAACTTCTATACAGCACGCCTGATTTAGGCGATGCACGATACTTGAGAAACCGCTTTAATTTGAGCTCGAATCGTTGCCTTGTGGCCATCCAGGCCAAAGTCCTTGTTTATTTGTTTGTGAAACGCATGAAAACCACTAGGCCGAGAATACTCGCTTTCTGGGGGGGGACTGTAAGATCCCTAGCGGGAGAAGGGATGAGGGTGTGAGCAACTCGTTACGTATTGTGGACCCCCGCGATATTGGAGTTACACAGTCTCAGGTTCGACTTTTGTTTTGGCACGCGCAATCAGCGCCACATACTAGTATTGGGGAACGGGCTCCCAAAACAGTGCACTTAGCTCGCACAGTGCGCACAGGAGGGCTGCTCCACCATTATGTCTATTGGTCAACTAGCAGTTGCGGCTTGTGGCATAATTGGACAATCGGGAAGTGACAGCAGCATGTCGAAAGCCGGCCAATTAAGCAAGAAGTCCCGATCCCGAGCTGAGCCATGTGGCTGAGACTAGTGTGGAAAAAGTAAATATGGCACTGAGCTAGAGGGTGTGCGATAGCCCCCTTCAGTTACAAAACCGCGAAGTTGTTATCCTCCTCTAAAACAACTTCCCAGGATCCTGGATGATCTTTGTCCATAGAGCCAATGTCCTGGCTTACAGTGTAACATGGATCCATTATCAATTGCTACAGGGGCGGCTTCGCTCGTAGCTACTGCCACCACTGTAAGCCAGCCTCATCCAAGCGGAGGACATGTGACTGACACTATGACCACAAGCTAGTGATATGCATGAACAAACTCATCAAGGACATCAAAAATGTCGATACCAAGCTCACTGCACTGGTGAGGGAGATGACTACCCTTACTGGCCTTCTCACTGCTGTCGAGAGCACAGTCCGCAAGTGTTATTCCCAATCCTTGACGCTGGCGCACCTCGACGAGAATATGTGGCAGCGAATGGACGATATAATTGTAGATTGTAAAATTGCTTTGGAGGGGTTGGACAGAGTCCTATCAAAGATACAAGAGCCGAAATCGCCGACTTTGATGAGGGTTCTGAAGAAACCGAGCCTGCACTTCAAACTCAACAACCGGATAGACGATATATCAGACTTTATGAGCCAAATCTATAAGTTGAATTGTGCGCTGCAAACCTCCATTGCGGTGGTGAACATGTGAGTGGCCCCAAACAATTCTGTGACCGTTAATCCGACTAAGACGCACCAAGCTCGCTTTCGTTTCGCGCCAATGCCTCTCAAGATCTGATGTTTCGCGAGCTAAGGAGTCTGAAGAACCGAGTTGATGAAGCTTTGATGGCCTCGCAAAGAACCGAGCACGATGCCGATCCCTTTGCTTCCAGATTGACCCGCAATCTACGCGGCTTAGCAAAAGCAGCTCAGGAGTTTCATTATGCCGCAAGCTCTACAGCAAGCACACGCTATGAAGCCGATGCGCAACGATCCAGCTCGACGCCGCTCAGCTCATGGAGTGGGAGCGATATCGGGCGCTTGACCGATTCTCAGCGAGACAGAATTGACAGGTGGAATAAGGAGATGGGGGCGCTGGAGGAAGTACAGGAAGAAGACGTGCTTTCAAATGGTGAACAGTCATCGACGGATCCATCAACAGCAATAACGATTCCTGACCTCGATGACCAGACAGATAAATCTCACAGGGCGACGAAGGAGGTACAAGAAAATGAAAACGAGTATGCTGACGAGGAAAGTGATGATGATGGCTCCGACATTGAACTAGACTTTCTGAAAAATTTCGACGAGCTTGCTTGCTCTAGCTTTCTTCGGAAAGATTATTCCAAAGCCGAGCAGTTCCTTCGCAAGGCCATGGAACGTAACGCTGGAGAATCTTCGAATGGAGAGCACTTCAAGCTACTTCGTATTCGGCTTGCCATCTGTTGCTGCCTGCAGGAGAGATGGGAATTGGCGGCAGGAGCTCTGTCGGCGCTGTCGAAATCAAGGGCTGCTAGTAACCTACCAGTCTTTGATCTCCTTCAGGCTATATCACTGGGATACTTGGCGAACGATAGATTTGATGATGCGTACCGCGTTTGTAAATCCGCCCTGCAGGGGAAGAAGAAGGTCGTTGGGAAAGACAGTGACAATTTCCATGAATGCTTGTGGATCTTGGCAATGATATACGAGAAGAAAGGAGATCCACTGGAAGCAGAAGCCGTACGACTTTCAATTCCCTTCGAAAGGATGCCACAAGAGAGTACCATGTCTGGTAAGGAGTATATCTTAAAGCACCCGACTCTAATCAAGTCTGCTTTCGGGGGAAATGAGAAGGAAAAGGGGCCCATCGATCAACCAAAGAATGAAAGCACCAAGGCTACACGAAGTAATGAAGCTTACGTTGAGCCCGATCGTTGGCAAGACCTCGTACCGAGAACTGCAGTTGATGGCACAAGTCGTGCAGAGAAAGACGAGCGATCTAAAGCACCTATTGGTGTAACAGATACGGGGAAAATATTCCTTCTTCAAAGCACAGGAACAGAGGACCTCATTCCTCGCCGAGGGACTGGATTGGGTATGTCGAAGGCTATAAGTGACGAGTACTCTGGGAAGCAGATAGGGGAGTTTGATAGTGGAAAAGAAGTCACCACCGACACAGGAGAAACCGCTAAGAATGGCGTTCCCTCTCCGAATATCGCAAAAGCAGGCTCAGCAGGACGGTATCGTCCACGTGAGAATACGGAATGGACGTCTACCCTTGACGCCCTTTACGGTAAATGGCATTGGGAGGACCTACTTCTTCACCATAACTCAGAGCAAGGTGCCAAAGAAAATAGAAGTCCGGACTGGTACTCGACCCTTGAAGTCGTGGTGGATGGTGTTAACAAGGGCGACAATGAGGAAGCCTATATTTGCGTCGACTTAGGAAATTCTGATGCTTCAAATCCACGCCTCCGAACAAATGAGCATATCGCTGCTAAGATGTTGACAAGCGAGAGTGGCAGAGAAGACGTCGTTAGCTCAAACAGCAAAGACTCGGCAAGGATCCCATGGGGGATCGAGAGAACAATAGACGTTCGGGCACAAGGTTCCTGGAGGTCGCGGCTCTCTTTGCCCTTTGATAGAACAGCCGTTGATTGGGCCTCATACAATTTCTATATCGGAGTGAATCTCAACCTAGGCGATGCATCGTTTGCGATGTCGGGTGAGCAAGTGCACTTGTGCGATTCAGTTGTGAGCGAGCCCCATCTAAAGTCTTCTTATGCATCTAATGTAAACAGATACCCCACCTCAAGGATCTCAGCAGTGCTCCTCAAGCGCCCTTGTCGGATGATTGTAAAGACGTCTGGATCGACTATCCATGGAACTTTCTGCGCATGCTGCTGCTGCATGACGAACGTGACAGCACGATTGACAAAACGTCCCTCTTTCCTAGCCAGCTGGTACCAACTAAATGTCCAGACTGGATGGATAACTTCGATGCTACTGTAGCGACTTGCAGTCGCTTAGAGGACCTGGAGACCACAATCGCTCGATGGGTCGATGAAACAGTCGGGGAGCACTTCGTCCCAGCAAAGGTGCAATCAATTGGTGTATCTGTTTCGGATACTCTATTTACTCGTGCTGGGAAAGTTCTATCCTACAGACTTGGGTACAACCATCTGTTCAGACACGCAAGGCTGATGCCATCGTCCCTAGCAATTGCATATTACCACTTCAAATCGAAATCGCTTTCGTTGGAGCCGTGGAAAATTCGTAAGGAGCTGACCAGAACTCTCGTGGTTCTGAACTGCGACGAAGTCCTTGTCGAGTGCACGTCATATTCTGCTAAGAATATTAATGACAAGTTCGTGGAAATGAAGCCCATGGCACCGACAGCAGCAGAGTTGTGCGGGTGAGTATTCACCTTGAACGAGAACATTTGTATCAAACGACTAATAGAATGCTTCTGATAGCTCGCTACATGTGGAAATGGAATTCAGTAGATTAGCCCTGAGTCGATTGAGGTTTCTCATGGCTCGATTCAAAGTAAAGCTCACCGATGCTGTCATCAATACAACCACCAAATCCTTCCGTGAGGAGTTCCGGAAGCGAATCCTTCCATCTTTCATCAATGATGGTTCAGACTGGAGTGTTATTGCCAATTTCCCCGGTCCTCTTCGTGCGACAGAGCGCAAATTAGTGTTCAGCAACGACGATATTTTGAAGTGCTTCCAGCCATCTATGAGATGCATTAGGAGGATGTTGATTGGCCCCATTGTGAATTTCCATGACGCAGGCCATCTGGTATCGGTACGTCTCTTGCGGTTCCTCTGCTCGCGGAGCTGACGATAGGATGATAGCATGTTCTCCTAGCTGGTCAGTATGCTTCTTCGAAGTTCCTATGCGGAGAACTCTGCTCAGCTGTAAGGGATTTGGGAATGGGTACGAGGCTTTTGCGACCTGAAGCCTGCGCTTTTGCGGCAACCTATGGCACTCTGAGCTTCTTGGATGATCGTGAAATCCTTGAGTCGCTGGGCTAGGTCGCCGTAAAGGCCTTGTGCCTTTTGGTAATTGCGAATAGAGAGGGAGGAAGTCGCCTAAGACGGGCTTTCACAATCGTTGGACAAAAGTATCAGCCAATCTTTGAATACCAAGGTCTTCGTCGGTGGGCATTGAAAGTTTGAGGTGAACAATCACAGGCTATATCTCATGATTCAAAAGTAGTCTTGCATTAAAGTGTTAGGGCCTAGATCGAAGATCTTGAATTAACTTAAGAACGAATAGAATAATGACATTAATAAAACGAAAACCGGAAACCGAGAATCGAGAATCGAGAACTGTGTTCTTCATCTCTACGAGAAGATTATGTTTCAATCCTTAGATATATATCTCGAAACCTTGAGGCTGGTGTAGCTCGAGCGCATGGAGATAGCCCGATTCTCCTCAGTCTATGGTCGTATGTACCAGAGATTTGCGTATTTAATTATATGGCTCTAAGTTTTTGAAACAAAAGCCGGAGCGGGAGTATGCCCTTGATTCTTCACAGTCCTAAATCCACAGCCTCAAACCTGAGTACTCGTGAATTGCTCATGTGGATCTCGGGATCAGGCTTTCTCGCTGCCGTTATTCAGCACACTTTTCGTCAATTGAGAACGCGAAATCGAGCATGTGGATTCTTGAAGATGCTGCCTAAATTCGAATCGGCGCTCTGTTACGCGGTATCAAAAACATGATTAGATTCTGTATTTGCGGGTATGCGTTCAACGTTGCGACGACTTTGCGACCGGACTTTGTCTTATTGGGCTCGGTTCTCTCCATACTTGTGCCGGAGCCGAAGAGACCTTCCACCGCCCTATTTCTTAGCTTCTCACAGGGTATACAAAACAACACTATGATTTCGTGAATACTTGTTATAAATTTAGAAAAGCAGCTATAAAATTGAGAGGAAACCAATTCGGCCCTGCCAGTTAAAATTTTATAAGATGTACGACCTAAGACCTTTGAAACCCTGGCTTAAGAAATGGACGGTTTTCATTGCTGTGCGACTTCGTACAGCAGAGGCTTAGGGCCTGTTTGGAATTGTTTCTCGCTTTGAATATCCAATAACTGTCGCCAGTATCGATTATTCAGTAACGAACGCTTATAAATATTAGTATTTATTTTTGATTAAGCCTATTTAGGAAAATTCGAATACTAAGTAATATTTTAATTATAAAGGTTTTAGAATAATCTTCGCTAGTTTATTAAACTTTAATCTTTTAACTTTATTAATTTTATTTTAATATTTTTTTTTATTAAATAATTTTTTATTAAAATAAATCATTTAAAATAAATCTTTAAAATTAAAAAAATTATAATAATATTATTTTAAATAAAATAATTAAATAAATTAAAAATTATATTAAATAAATAAATATATATTTTTTTATTATTGATATATAATTAATTTTATATTTAATTTAAAAAAATATATAAATTATAAAGAATATTAAAGAATATAATTAATTTTAAATAAATTTAAATTTAATATAAATAAAAAAATATTAAAATAATTTTTTAAATAATTTAATATATATATTTATTATTAAATATTAAATATTAAATATTAATAAAATTTTATTTTATAATTAATAAATATATTTATATTTTTAAATTAATTAAAATTATAATAATAAATATTTTAAATTTAAATTTAAAATAAAATTTATTTATTATTTTTTAAAAAA
>Ga0302221_10001389_pt1 | contig 15749 bp, 1 predicted proteins | sample II_Palsa_E2_1_FD_193517 | JGI IMG/M metagenome (GOLD analysis project Ga0302221, IMG submission 193517) | Peat permafrost microbial communities from Stordalen Mire near Abisko, Sweden - II_Palsa_E2_1 | ecosystem: Environmental > Terrestrial > Soil > Palsa > Peat permafrost | place: Sweden... | reverse complement strand
CCTACCGTATCATGCTCAACCGCAGCCAACTGGAGCACGACTTTGAGCTATTAGAACTAATCGACAGCGAGCGCGTGGTAAGATGGATCGGAGAGCGACGGCACATCATCGCATACCCTGTCTCAAACAACACCATCTACAACCTCTCCACCACGCAACCGGACGTCAATTTCGCCGCAGCACCGTCGGAAACGTATACAACCAAGGGTTCAAAGCCAGCTATGCTTTCAGTCTTCGCAGACTTCTGTCCGAAAGTTCAACGCATGCTGAATCTTGTTCCCGACGGTGAAGTCTGCGAGTGGAAACTCCGAGTGCACGCACCGCTCCCAACCTGGATCCATGGCTCCGTGGCGCTAGTCGGCGATGCCTGTCATCCTACACTTCCTCATCTGGCCCAAGGCGCAGCACAAGCAATCGAAGACGCGGCTGTTCTTGCAGTTGTTCTCGCAAGACTTCCGGATGCCTCTCCCGAATCGATCAACAAGACGCTCTGTGTGTATGAGGATGTGCGGAAGGATAGGGCGGAGATGCTGGTTGAGTTGGCGGCGGCATCAGCGCGAGAACTGCATTTGGGGCAGGGAGCTGCGAAAGAGGAGCGAGATAGGGTATTTGCTGAGCTGAAGGCGAAGGGGGGTAAGGCGAGGGTGCCTGATAAGTGGGCTGATGCGGATGTGCAGAAGATTGTTTATGGTGTTGATGTGATGAAAATTGCGGAGGAGAATTTTGATGGGCTGTTTAGGAGTATGTAATTTATATCACTGGTATTTTACTGTTTCTTGTCTCTTGGGCGTTGGTTGAGTGGAGTAGTGTTTGATACTTAAGAGTGTGTGCGGGGACCTGGGTAGAGGTATTACAACGACGTGCGAAACCTCTGTCAAAAACGCGATTTTAAGCGAGGAGACAAAACTACTAAAATGCAAATTGACAACTTAATTACCCACGGATTAAACTATAACTAAAAGTCTATAGTAAGTGATATATAGCTTAAATTAATCGTATAATATAGAAATTTAATTGTTTGAAAGGGCTTATATTTTGCTTAAATATTAAATCTATAGCTAGTAAGTAAGCGTTTAAAACAATTTTATATACAATTTTGTTTATATTTGCCAACTATATTATAAATTCAAATCTAAATTATATAAAATTTTATACGATTATAATTTTATATTTTATAATTAATTTAGGTTAAATAGCATTTGTCTTATATATATAATTATAAAGTTATTATATAAAATTGTAGAATTTGGGCTAAAAAATAGACAGGATAAGCAAAGGGCAAGGCGAGGGGCTAAGCGTATAAGGCTAGAAAATCAAGTTTTTACTATTTTATATATAACTTTATAATTGTACATTTAAAGCAAATGCTGTTTAGCTTAAATTAATTATATAATATAAAACTCTAATTCTATAAAAGGGTTTATAATTTGGATAAGAATTTATACTATAATTAATAGCTTTATAAATCGTGGTTTTGGTGTTCTAGTTGTTTTATCCCTCGCTTAAAATTGTATTTTTTAATAGAGGTTTCGACTATTGCTATAAGCGAGGGGACGAAAAGGGTATAAACACTAAAACTATAATTTAAAAGCCTATTAGCCACATTATAGATTTTTATCTAAATTATAAACTCTTTTTTTATATAATTCAAGTTCCATATCTTGCAATTAATTTAAGCCAAGCCACATTTATTTAAACTTATAATAGTAAAGTTATATATAAAATAGCGGGAATGTGATTTTAAGCCTTTAGGCGCTCGGGCCACTCGCCTTGCCCCTTAATTTTATTTTTAGCCATCAAGCCTAAATTTACTTGTTTTATATATAACTTTATAACTATGCCTTTAAAGCATATACAGCTTAGCTTAAATTAATTATATAATATAAAACTTTAATTATTTATAAAGGCTTATAGTTTAAATAAGACCTTATTACATAGTTAGCAAATATATAAAAAATTGTAATATAAACATCTTAAATGCTTACTTACTAGCCACGCTATTAATTCTTATTTAATTAACAAATCCTTTAAAACTTTTAAAGTTTTACACCTTGTGTTTAATTTAAGCTATATAGCACTTGTTTTAGCTATATAAGTATAAAGTAATTGATAGTTTATTTGATTGTGTTTTTGCGTTTTAATGTTTTTAATGCCTTGCTTAAAATCGCGTTTTTAACCGAGGTTTTGCATGTTGCTATATATATTTAGCAATAGGCTCAAAGCTAAGAGAGGGCTCCTCCTTAAAGTAGTCGCTATTGCTTTATATTCACTTATTTTATCTAAGGGCAATGAGATTTCTTTAAGTGGGCTTTCTATAAGACCTCTTGTTAATAGTGCTTAATAAGTTATTAGTTTTGTAATAGTCGGCTTATATATTACAACTAAGAGGCCTTACTCCTAGTTAGCAAAAACGATTTATTTGTCTTAAAAATACTTAAATAACTTTATAATTATAAAGCTAGTAAGCGTGTATTAATTAATATAATCATAAATTTATTATAAAAAATACACTTTTTAAATTTAAAAGGTAACACGTAATTATAAAGTTATTTATATTTGTTGGTCCACTTATAACATGTAGCATAGCAGGTAATATCGTGATATACAAGTTATATAAGTAGGTGGATAATTAAAGAAGGACATTAATGCTATAGTGTTGATATGCCTCCTCGGCTACCTAATTTTGACTAGTGCTATTATGTGACATAAGGCCACATGACTTATAACTAGTGAATGCAAATGTACCAACACTTTTTTTATATAAACTTTTATAAAAAACATTAAAAATGGCAAAAATCACGCGAGTTAAAAAACAAGTAAAAAAAAAGCTTACAATTATGATTTTAATAACTTTGTAACTACTATACTTAAATTTTTATTTTTAAGTTATGCAATTATATATTAAAGTATTATAAATAAAATGCACTTTTTGAAATTATATAATAATGTGTTTATATAAAATGATTTAATAAATAATATAAATATGGACAAATCGCTTCCGCTAAACATATTGCTTTTGCCGACTAAGGGGCTATTTGGCATAAAAATGACCCTTATTTATCTTAAATCACCCTAAGTAAAAACGCAACCCAATTTACGATTTTTGTATAATAAACCTTAATTACTAATAGCCCTATGTGCTAAGCTTATTTAAAACTTTAATATATATTTAGTATAAAATATTGCTATAAAATTAGACTTTAATATGTGTACTATTTTAGTTAGCGTCTTCTTATATTGGTATATGCTCTAGATTTTACCCTTTTCTACTACCACTTTTGCAATTCTTATCCGAATAGTGTAGGGGGGCGAACCTTAGCTAGAAGAAAAGGCCTTACAAGAATGGCTCTTAGATATTAAGCAAGTAACAAGTAAACACGTATATAAATATAAAGCAATAACAAAAGAAAGAACCAAAGTATATAAGAATTAAGTGTAATTATAAAGCAAAAGCAAAACGCAAAGCAAGCAACGAATATATGATTATTAAGTAATGTAAAAGATATATTAATAATTAAAAGTAATGCATGTCTAGCTACAAAAAACCTAGCAATTATACCTCTATTCTAGTTATATATAGCACTAGCTAAAACCTTTAAAATAAACAAAATTTAGCAGTCTCTTTAATGCCTTGCCACACTTGTCCCTCTTATATTTATTGCTTGTCCTTAAACAACAAAAAAACAACTATCCCTTGTTTTTTACCTTATTACTATCTAATATTACTAAATATTCTTTGTTATTTTTAGCAAGAACCTTTAATCTTTCTTATTTGCACTTAAAGTATAACTTGTTCTTAAAAAATATAGCTATTTTGTCCTTTTGCAAATATTTAAACACAATTTTAACTTGCTTTATAGCTTCCTTTTACTAAGCAAGATATATTACCTTATTAGCTTATATATTATTATATATTAGCTATTTTTTTTATCTTTTAGCAAAAGACTTATTATTATTTATATCCTTAAAACAATTAATTATAAGAATATATTAATTATTACATAAGGCTTTAACAACTTTATATAAAATTCTTATTTTAATTATATTATTAAGTTTAACTAAAATTAAGCTAATTAAAAGTGAAATCCGAGGTCAAAAGAGTCTCTTTTTGCTAAAAAGGGGTAATTAATAAAAGCCTTTAATTGATAAATGTGCATATTATATACTTGTAATATAATAAGCATAATTTAGTTGTCTTTACCTTTTACAAAATTATTAAAGGCATTGCCCTTATTACTTGAAATAGACAAATTAATATATCTTTAGTTTTAAAAGGTATATATAGCAAAAGCATTAAAAGAATTTAATTCTTTAAAGAATTAAGTACTCGATTTCTCGCTTATTGCTAGTTAAAAGAGCTTTAGTATAAAGTAAAGTGATAGTCCTTAATCTTCTAATATCTCTTTTATAAAAATGCAATTTTATAAAGTCTTTATTATAATACTAGATAAGCTAAGAGTATATAATTAGAAAGATAGGGTTACTAAGTAGCATTTAATAAAATTGTAGCTAAATTAAAGGGTTTATTTAAAGTAGTTATATAATAAAAGAGAAATAACTATTTAATATAATATCATTTAATTTCTTTGCATTATATTAGATATAGAAATATAATATTTTGATTTTATTAATTAATAAGTCTAAAATTTTACCCTTTTTTACTTATATAAAGTGCTATTTTAATACTTTTATACTATTGACAAGCAAATTAATTAATTAAGTTAATATAAGGCTTATTATTTATTTTTTAAGCTAAAATCGATTTTTGATAAAGTATTACTTGATATAATATACAATTATAAGCATATTTAAAAAGAGCTTTTATATATTTAAATAAATTTAAGCAAGTTGTTACGGTTCTGGCATTCCATGTCACGTGGTCACGTGCACTAGCGCGGCTACAGGCGGTGTGGAGCGGCAGAACTCGGTATTTATATACGAATTGAACCTTGTAAATAACTTCTTCCTTCTTTAGCTTTAAATAGTCGTAATTGAGACTATTTAGCCCATGCACTTTGTGCTATGAATCTAGCGCTTGTGATATAATTTAAAGCTTATTCCAATTCCAATCTTGCGGAGGATTTAAAATTAAACTGTACAAAAAGGAGAAGTCGACGTGTTGCCTTTGTCTTGCACTAAACCTAAACGAACTAAACTGAACGAATTATACGAAACAAGCTCTATTGCATAGGCACGAATTGAACGAAATGGCACGATCTTATCACGAACTAGAGGCTAGCACTACAACTAGTTCTTATGCAATTGAATCTAAAAATACCCGACTATCCTATCCTTCCTTGATTCTTGAAGAACCTGAATTTAACCTCGAATATTTACGATTTGCATTTTAACAAGACCCCGAAAAACTCTGCAAGCAGATTCTAGAAGCTTTGCACTAACGAGATAATGCAAAGGAACAAGTAGTTGCTTTAGAGGCTAAGGCTTTAGAATAGCGAACCTAGCTAGCTTAACTTGATATTAGGAACAAAGCCCTTTAAACCGAACTCCTTAAAGCATACTATTAACAAGCTACAGCTACTACTCCCTTAGCATAATGCCCTTTGCGTTTTACCGAGCTCCCTAATCCCCTTGTCTTCAAAGACATTGAAGATATGAGTTTCTTTAATTAAATCTCCCAAATTAAGAATAAGCTTTGTAAAAATGCAAACTATTATCTTACTAAATTAATAAAGCTTGCATTAGTAAAAGGCTTAATTGGGGGTAAAGCTACAAAGCACATATCTCCACGCTCGAGAGAGGATGCTATTAATTTATATAATATAGTCTAAGATTTATTTGACCACTTAACTTTTGCTTTTAAGAATTTAAATTAGTTATTTATAACTTAAAACAATTTTAAGAAGCTATTTATAAAGTCTACCCAATTATTTTATGACTTTTATACTAAGTTCTTGCAATTAGCCTTTGAAGCTAAAGTTACACTTGCAAAACTAAAGTATAAGCTAAATAGCAAGCTATCCTTCAATCTCTAAAAGGCAATTATTTTGCATTTTAATACCAAATCAACCTTTTATAAATTTGCAAAGTAATGTACAATTTATAACCAATCCTTGAAAGCTATTAAGAAACGCGAGTCACATGTACAAAAACCTTGTAATACAAATAAGACAAACACCTTTATAACTGCACTTGCAATTACAATTGCAACTATAACTACTTTGCCGACTATTACCCCTTATATAAATACCTTCTAAAATACTCTCCTAAAGCTTATATACCAGAATCCTTTATGCTAGTAGTTAAGCAATGCGGGCAAGTGTTTTATTTGTTAAAAATCGGGATATAAGATAAATAATTGCCTAAAGCATATAAATATTAAAGCTATTAAAAAGTCAAAGGAAGTCTTAGAACTTAAAGCGTTAAAAAACAACAACCTTTAAAGGAAGTCTTTACTCTAAAGTTGCATAGTATTAATTTGTGCAAAGTAGACCTTAGTTAATTGCTTAAAGGGGATTCTTTTACCTTTTCTTATATAATTAGCAGCAATAAACTAGGAATTAAAACCTATATACTTATTAATACTAGAGCAAACAGATATGCTTTTATTAATACTGATTTTGCAGCTATTGCTACTTGATTCCTTGATATAAAAGTATAGCAATTACTTATGCCTTGCAATATATAAGAATTTAATGGTAAGACTACACAACTAATTACTAATTATATAAAATTGATATTGCTTATTAATAGAAGACAAATAAAAGTTCTTATACTAGTTATATAGCTAAGGGGGCAAGATATGATATTAGGCTATAAATAAGTCATAGAAACAAGAGTTTTAATTAACTACAAGAACTAGCAATTAATATAGCTAGAGGATTACCCTAAAAATAAGGGCTAAAACTACATATTAGCAACTACTAAGAAGAACCTTTTATTGCAACCCTTAAACCCTATATACTAAAAGGATACAAATTGATATATAAAGCTAATAGCTAAAGATACTTAAAAGCTGACAGCTATGTTAAAGCCTAAAAATCGAGCTTAAATAGCTACCTTTTAAAGGATTAATTAAGAATAACAATATAAGGATATGCATAATAAGCTACAAGGCCGAACTAACAAGCTAAAATTGCGCGAGCAACTTACAATTAAGAAGCCGAAGCTTGAAAGAATAATTAACATTTGCGAGATTAGCTATTTAGCTTTTTATATAAACCTTAAATATTCTAAAAACACCTTATTTTCATTGTCTTTATACAAATTAGACTATAAGCTTAAGGACTAAAAACAAGGACAAGAACAAGAACCAAAAGCAAAATTAGACTTTATAGATTAATAACCTTATAAAACCGAATTGCAATAGCTATAGCAGATATTGCTAAAGGAACTTAAAGAATTTGCGGATATATTTTTAAAGATATCGTCAAATAAGCTATTGCTACACTAGCTATACAACTATAAGATCTAGCTTAATAATCTAGAAGATATAAACAAAATTGGATACTCCCTTTTATATTAATAATTTACACAAGAACTCGAAGAAATAAAGAGGTTTATAGAAGAGAATTTATATTAAGGCTTTATTAAAGCTAGCTAATTACCTTTTGCATCTTTAGTCTTATTTGTTAAAAAGGCTAATAAATTATTACATTTTTATATCGATTTTAGAAAGCTAAATAACCTTACTTATAAAGATTAATACCTATTGCCGCTTATTAATAAATTATTACTCGATTAGCTAAAGCTAAAGTTTATATAAAGCTAAATATTTGACAAGCATTTTATAAGATTCGAATAAACCCTAATTTAAAGGAACTTACCACTTTTTGTACTTGTTATAAGTCTTATAAGTGCAAAGTTTTATAAGAAGGTTTAACTAATAAACTTGCTATATATTAATAATATATAAACAATATTCTTTTCGATTATTTAGACAACTTTTATACTATATACTTAAATAATATTATTATTTACTTTAAAGACCCTTTAAAACACAAATTCTATATATAAATAGTCTTTAAATAGCTATACTAAGCAAGTCTTTAAGTTAATATTAAAAAATGAAAATTTAATATTACTTATATAAAGTTTTTAAGCTTTATTATTTCTATAAATAATATTAAAGTAAACCCGGAAAAGGTTACAATTATAAAGAATTAGAAAGAATTAACTATAATTAAAGGCATATAATCCTTTTTTGGTTTTTGCAACTTTTACTAGTAGTTTATTATAAATTATAACAAATTGCTAAACTATTAAATAAACTTATTTGTAAAAGAACTATATACTTATAATTTATAAGCTACTAATTTGCATTTAATTAATTAAAGTAAGCTATGCTTATAGCACCGATTTTGCAATATTACTAGCCTAATTTGCTTATTATAATAAAAACAAATGCCTCAAATAGAGTTATAGTAAGTGTTTTATTTTAACAAGACTTATAAAGCATGCTATAGCATTTTATAACCTACTTCTTTAAGACTATATAGCAAGCTTAGCTAAACTATAATATCTATAACAAAGAAATGCTAGCTATTATCCTTGCATTTAAGCAATAGCAAGCTAAATTAGAAGGAATACAAATAGACAATCCCTTTTTAGTTTATTCAAATTATAAAGCACTTAAATACTTTATAATTATAAAGAAATTATTTACTTAATAAGCAAAATAAGCAAAGTACTTATCTTAGTTTTATTTTAAGCTTATATAATAAGCAAGGAAGTCGAATAAACAAGTAAATGCTTTAAGCAAGAAGTATAAAGATGTAAAAGAGCAAAGCAAAGTTATAAAGGAATATAAGACTTAAGTTTTGCTCCTTTAAACAAAAATCAATTTTATAATTATATAAGATTTACAATTAGCACTTGTAAAACTTGCATAAGAACTAAAACTTATAATAGACTTTACCTTGCTATATAATAGCATTTAGCTCTTAAACAAAATCCTAATTGCTAATTAAATATCCCCCGACTTAGCAAAGCTTTATATAAAACCAAAATTCGAACAAGAAAAGACTTAGCAATTAAAGGATAGCTTATTATTGTAATACAAAAAGCTATATATGCTAGATAGTATACTTATAAATAAGATGCCTTTATAAATTACAATTATCTATAAAGCCTACAATTAACCTCTTTTTAGCTATTTAAAACAAACTAAACTATATCATTTATTATAGCAACAATATTATTAGCCGAATTAAAAGAAGGATATTAATTAATACTAGGCTAATTGTTATATTTATTGCTGCTTGCATATTTTTAAAGATAAAAAACTAAAGTTCTTATACCCTTTGCCTATTTTAGATTAGCCTTAGTAGCATATTATAGTCAATTTCAAGAAATGCTTTAAAAGCAAAGCTAGCTATAATATAGTTACTATATTTGTAAATAGATTAAGGAAGCAACTAATTATAATACTTGTACAAGATAAAATTATAGCCCGAGAACTAGCTTTATTATTCCTATTGCATATAGTATAACATATTAGTATTTTAAAGATAATTATATTTAATTAAAGCGCCTAGTTTATATTTAATTTTTAGAACAAGTTTTGCAAACAAATTAAAGTAAAACTTAAGTTGTTAACTGCAAATTACCTGCAAATAAATAAATAAACAAAAATTATAAACTAATACTTCAATTAACAATTACGCTTATATATTAACTATTATTAAGATAACTAAGATAAATAAGTATTAATTATAAATTACTAGCAAGCTTCTTTATAGCACAAAACTATTAGCTAATTGCTATTCTTAACTAAAAAAGGATATAAACCATATATATTATTTGATTAGGATATGCTTATTAAATTGAAGTTTGGTACATTTAAGGAGAAACTAAATTGCACAAAGGCTAAAGCCTTAGTAAAACAATTGCACAAATTCTAGGGTATTACTTAAAGGAATATAGCACAATTACAGGAATAATATATAAAATAGGCAAATAAGCACTGCTGTGCAGTCGATTTTGGAATAGGAGATAAGGTTTAAGTTATAGTAAAGTATTAGAAAAACAATCGACTAAGCTGTAAATTGGCGCAATAAATAAATAGCTTATATAAGATTTTAGAACAAATTAAGCACTCCTTTAAGTTGAAGTTGCCGGAATTAATTAAGGTATACCCGGTATTTTATGCTAAAAAGCTATGCAAGGACCCTAGAAACTTACTACTTAGATAAACTAATCTAGAATATAATTTAATAAAAGTGCAAGATAAGGAGAAGGAGGAGTATAAGGTGCAAAAAATACTAGCAGTAAAGCTTCTTTGTAGTAAACTGCAATACTAAATATAATAAAAGAGATAGGATTTTAATCTTAATTAGTATCTTGCTTTTTTATTAAATAATAGCCCTATTGCTTTACAAGAATTCTATTATATATACTCTAATCGACTAGGCCCCTTAAAGAACTTAGCATATTAGCTAGAATGCGCGCAGAAAGCTAAGTTCCTTGAAGCTAAAGAGGATAATAATTTAAAGGAGTTATTAAAGAATTAAGTTAAGGAACTAAGGTTTTAGGCCTAAGAATTAAGGCTATTATAGGAGACGGAATTCCCCTTCTAGGGGCGGCCTAACATATAAGGCAGTTGTCAGGTGACTTTATAAAACTATAACTATTTTTTAGGAAGGATTTGTACAATTCGATTGTACAATTACGGAATACAAAGCTCGAGGACAAGCTTTTTCGAAAGGGGGGGGTAATACTACAGTTTTAGCATTCTATATCACGTAGTTATGTGCACTAGCGCGGCTACAAGCGATGTAAAGCGGCAAAACTCGGTATTTATATATAAACTGAACCTTGTAAATAACTTCTTCCTTCTTTAGCTTTGAATAGTCGTAATTGAGACTATTTAGCCCACGCACTTTGTGCTATAAATCTGGCGCTCGTGACACAAGTTAAAAACTAGTCTTATTCTTAGTAATATTATAAACTTATAATATCCTTTTTAGTACACTATTTGCGTCTTTAATAAATTGTATAAAAAGAAAGTATATAAGCTTTTTAAAATGCTTTAAGCAAGGTATCTTATATAATTTAAGTTTATTGTACTATTTTAATATCATAGCTTTTAAAGTAAAAAGTTAGCTATTAAAGTTTAAATTCGACTATAAAGCTATATCCCGTTTTTATAAATCACTTATTATATAAAGATATTCCTCGATCTCGACTAGTTTATAAAAAATAAGTTTTTTTTTTTTAAATATAGCTCTCTTTTTGCTAAGACCTTTAATTTTAAGTCTTTTATTAAAGGGTAAAGGCTATTCTTTATTATTAAAACTAAAATCAAAGTAAATACTATATTTAAAAGAAGCTCTCTTAGCTCCTTTTATAGCTAAAGCTTCGATTTATACACTAATAAAAGTGCTAGCTATTAAGGGGTTTATATTACTAGCTTTTATATTATTTGCTAGCTTTAATGCTAAGGTTATAATTATTTTAAAGTTTAAGAGATTAGTAATAGTATTAGTCCCTTTATATAAAAAGTAATTAAAATTAACTTTATCCTTATTTATATTAAGTCTTATAGCTAAATCTTAAATAGTATTATATTACACCTTTTCTTGCGCTTTTCTTATAGCTTATTTTGCTTATTACTTAATAGCTTACTCTCAATTAACAAATTATTTAATAGCTTCTTTTACAACAAGTGCAAGTATAAAGGCTTTTAATATATTAATTATAACAGATTTTAGTTTATTAGTATAAGTTCCTTTAATTGAAACTCTAAATTCTTTAAAGGTAAAACTTAACTAGCTAAGCTTAATAGCTTGCAATTTATTAATTTATAGCTATTAGTCCTTCTTTAAATCTTTTATATAATTTATAATAGCTTTAATATTGCTAATAGTAAATATTAATTAAGTATAAATTAAGGCTTTATAAGCATACTTTAAAGTTATTATATTAAGCAACTTAATAGCTTTATATAATTAGATTTTTGTTTTAAATAGCTTATTTAAGTTACTATACACGTTTTTGCTAAATATATTAACTAAAAGCTTATACTCGAGAAGAGTCCTTCTTGTTTATAATTTTAATAAACTTAGCTAAAGCTTTATAAGAAATAGCTCTATTCCTTTTTACCCCTTTTGTAGCTTTAATAAATGCCTTATTTTAAGTGTTATATGCTATTAAAGTATCTCCTTTTAATCTAAGAGCCTCTTTATTTTAAATTATATTTTTTCAGCTTATAATTACATCTTTTACTAATTCTTTCTTTTATAATAATATAATATTAAATATTATAATTATAGTAGCTTTCTCTTGATTTAAAAGACTTTTAATAATATTTAAAGCTTATATTAAGCTTATAACTTTAATATTAGCAATTTATATCTTTATAAGTTTATAAGGCATAAATATATAACATATAACTAAAAGCTTTTATTTTTAGCTTCCTTTATAAGAGTTTGCTCTTTACTTGATATTTTTGCTTTATTTTCTTGCATTTTATAATAAATTTAATATTATTATTTAATACAAGATATATATAAGTAAGTTATAAGATTATAAAGTATAAGCATAAAGTTATATAAGTTCTAGTAAAGGTAAATTTTTATTACCTCGAAAAATTGACTAGCTTATAACTAAAAGCAATGTTTTAAATGCTATAAGCTTTTCAATATATAAAATAAGAAGAAAAATCAAAGAAAAGGTCTCTTCTTTAAAGTGCAAGTCCTTTATTATATAAAAGTAAAAGTAAGTTAATATTATATACAAAAAAGTCTTTTATAATATATTTGCTTAAAGAGAAAAAGCAATTATAATATTAAGAAATAAAAGGTTTAAAGCAAATATATATAAATTTAAAGACTCGAATAAATTAAAGAACAAATTAAGGGTTGTAAAAGCAAAAGGAATACAAAAAGCAAGTATAAGTTAAAGTATACGTTAGCCTTATCCCTCTTATATTTATTGCTTGTCCCGAGCAAGTAAAAGTAAAGTAAATAGAGAGTTTTAATAAAGGAAACACAAGTATAAGTTGAAAGTAAATAAAAAATAAAAGAAACTTCTTATATAATATAAGAGACTTTATGTATAATAAAAGAAATTATATATATAATAAAGGAAATAAGTAAAAAAAGCTTTAATAACTAAACACAAAAGCAAGAAGCAACTAAAAGCTAAAATAAAAAAGAAATATTAAGTTTTCTTTTAAAATAATTTATATAATTACTTCTTCTCCTTTAATAATACTTCCTCTTATAGCTATTATTAGCATTTTAATAGCTTAAAGTATAATAATATTATTAAAAACTTGTTTTACTAGCTATAAAGTTTTTTTACCCCCTTTAATTACTACTTGTAGCTTCGAGGTTCCTTTGCTTATACTTTAATAGTTATAGCTATCATTTTATTATTATTATTATTATTCCTTTTAATTATAATTAAATAAATGGCTTTATCTAGTATTTTTGTTGCTATTAGTTTTCCGGTTTTATTATTATTTTATATTTAATCAGTGTGCCGAAGGATTAATCAAGTTATTTGATTTAGTTAAACTAATACTTAGTGAGTAACGATTAGACTATGAGTAAGGCCCTTAAAAAAAGTTGATTTGATTAGATTAAATTATTTTGAAAAAATCAAATAACTTAATTAAAATTTCACGTGACTTATATATGTATGCGCTTAAGGGTAAAGCTCGGCTATATAGCACGCTACCCTCTAATTTGCTTGCTTTACTAGAATAGGCCAATAAGAGCTTAGCGCAATTGATAAGCGATAAGGAACCTCGAAGAAATACCCCGATTAATCTTTGCTACTTTGCTTTATAATAATTAATAATATTACAAATAGCATAATTACAAATTAACCAAAAATAATTATTAATACTTTGAAATCAGGGGTTAATTTCTAAGAAGAAGAAGACTTTAGGTTCCTTTAAAATTAATTGATTTTTTAATATAACGCATAAGCTTCCTTGATTACTGCTATGCTTTTTCTAATTCAAAAGATTATTAATGTTGATTTGTAAGGACATTCGGGTTTAAACCTAATAACTGATATGATTTATAATAAGGATTTCTAATAAGTGGCAAGTATGACTACTAATAGGTGGCAAATATGACTCTTAGTGGCAAAAGAGTCATATTTGATTCCAAATAGCATTCCTTATAACTATAGAGCTTACAAGTACTCTATGAGTCATTAGCCACTCCTTATGTATATATAGAGCCCTAGGATTACTCTTAAAGTGTCCCTTAAGCTTCTTAATTCGAATGATATATTATATGATTATTATATAACCTTTTTGCTTAATACTTTTTTACAATTAAAAATTAACTATTTATCTTATTAAAAAGATTTAACTACAAAGTTACTCTATTATATCACTTCTATTCGGAAATGTCTTTGCAATCCTCTATTGCTTTTAATATAAAGCAAAATCGGCCTGATTTTGGTTTAAAGCCTCTAAAAGAATAACCTTCTACCTTTAAGTTTAAATATTGTTCTAAGACTTTAAATAAACCTAAAGATAATTTAGAAGATCTAGAAGGGTATTGAACAGTTATTGTTAAATGCTTAATGAAAGGATGCAAGTAAGTTATTATAAAATTTTTTTTAAATTAATATATTAATTTTTTTAGACAAGTTTAGTATAATTAAAGGGTTAATCGATTAACAAGTAATTATCTTAGCCATTTTAAGACTTTATATAAGTTAGTAAACCTTGCTACACTTAAGCTAGGACTAGATCCTTGTAAGTTATTTTTTAAAATTCTTTTTTAAATATTTATTAACTTTATTATTAGGTGAAGTTATTAGCTCCTTGTCGCAACTGTAGGGGCTCACAGCAGCCTAAGGCACTAAGCTCACGTAATCGGGGGCGCTCCGCACCCTATATTATGGGAGCACTCCTCCCTTCTTTTCTAGTTCTTAATTAGACAACTTTTCATCGATCACTGATTCATATCATCACCCTGCTTTGTGCGCATCAACATGCAACTTCTAACTTTATAAGGCAATAGTTCTTTTTTGCAAGACTGTCGCGCATAGTACAAAGTGAGGGGACAAAACATTAATCGTAGAATTGTCTAATTTAAAAGCTAAAACATAAGAAGCAGAGCTTCCTTTATATATACGCTAGGAGCGGCTAATTACGTGAGCACTATACGCTTGGGTGCGCGCTTAGGCCCGAGCCTAAAGCATTTACCCACAAGTGCGACACACCCCCTAGTCGAGCTAAGCAATAGCTAATCGACTGCTTACCTTCTAATTAGCTACTCTAGTATCTTAGCGCGGCTCGTCCCGTAGCTAGTACGATACGCGAACCCCGATCGGGTTAGCGTGCGATTTAGCAAACAATTAACTACTTGCTCGCTAGCCTTATATATACTCGCCTTCTTACACCCACGAAGCTCCCTTCTAATTAACTAATAACATTAATAACAACTTGCTCTTCGCTTTACACTTCTATTATAGCTAAGCTTTTTAAGAGAGTATTTAAAGCATCCCGCGCTACTATGCTTGCAAAGGCATAAGCAGCTAAGCGACTTGTAATAAGTTTATCTTTTTACACGCACAAGTATCGTAAATACGCGTTTAACCTTTATAGTATTATATTATAAGTGCTAGTCTATCAACTTTAGCTTTACGCTATTATAGTCGTCGTGCTCGAATCGACATCTCTGATTTATTAGCTTTTGTCACGAACACAGCCTTAGGGGCCCAAAGGGCGAAGGTTTAAGGTGCGTCTATTGCGAGAATTCTAAGCTAAGGAGTAGAAGTCGAGTTGTACAAGAAGTTGGAGGCTTTATAGGGCGCTCGCG
>Ga0302221_10001386_pt1 | contig 15777 bp, 2 predicted proteins | sample II_Palsa_E2_1_FD_193517 | JGI IMG/M metagenome (GOLD analysis project Ga0302221, IMG submission 193517) | Peat permafrost microbial communities from Stordalen Mire near Abisko, Sweden - II_Palsa_E2_1 | ecosystem: Environmental > Terrestrial > Soil > Palsa > Peat permafrost | place: Sweden... | reverse complement strand
GTAGCTATAGCGTCGCTCTTAATAATATAACTTTACTTCTTTTATCTTGTAGTAATCTTAGCATAATCTCTTCGTTTATATAATAAAGCATTATTTACTACTATTTAGACAAGATTTGATAATTAAGGCATAAGATGCTACTTATAGCATTAACGCGTAAGTTGCAAAATTAACTGCAAACGCGCGATAGTAGCCTTATCCTTGCATAAGAATAAGAAGCTAAAAGTAATAATAGCTGCATTATTTATGCGTTAAACCTAAAATATGCTAAAACCTTAATGCCGAAGCATAAATAAGATTATAGATAACGCAATATTATAATTATAAATTTAAACTCTAAAACACGCTAAGGACAATTATTACCTAAGATATCTTTACTATTATCGTGTAAGCCGATCGAGGGTTATTATTGCTTGTTCTTTGCGCATGCTAGCTAGCTTTTATTGCTCCGGGTAAAGGAGTACTTATACGGCGCTTAGCTAGTTCAAGTGAGACTATGCAATAAGATATAATAGTATATTATATAGCAACTTAGCGTATTCTTTCGATTTTGCCGACAAGCAAACCGGGTTTTATCTCTTAGTTGCTTAATCTAGAAAGCTTTATAGCTATATTTAGTAAAGGCTAACTAGGCTCTCTTATTTTATTCTTAGATGTAAGCCTTGCTTGTCTTAGCTAAATATTGCTACATGGCATCTATAATAGCGCTTATAGCTTAAGGCGTAGCTTGACTTTTGTGTTATTGCATAATTATGCACTAGAAATTAGCCTCTTAGACATGTAACATTACAATTATCTAATATAAGGTAGCATTTGAACTTGTATATGCCTTAAGCTAGTTTAACCTTAATATATATGCTTAAGAATTTGCTAATAGCTAGATGGTTTATTATAATTGTTCTCCTTATTCGCTTTTATCTTTTAACTAGTAGTCTTTCTCTATTCGATCTTCCCCTTATTATTACTATGCCCTAATTAATGGCTATTCCTAAAGCTATAGCATTAATATCAAAGCTGCTATTATTAGCGATTTAAACTTGTGCAAGTCTACTAGTAGACAGTTTGCATTAAAGACTATTTATAAGCGGTTTATATTAGAGACCGAAGCGCATTATAGCTATAGCTTAAAGTAAGTTTATACGCAATTATTATATATATATTTAACAAGATATAAGAAATATCTTTCTTGCTAATAGCAATGCTTATAAAGATGTTAATGTCGATAATAATAATAATAACGAATTCTTATTAATTAAAGAGCTACTCAAAAACTGGAAGAGTATCCCGGGACTAGAGAAGCTATCCCGCAAGAGGAAACCCGTAATAGCTATACCGTCTCCAAGTTCGAGGAATAGTTCTTAAAAGCGCTAATATATTCGACCCCGGCAATTAAAGCTTATTAATCTTATTAGCAATAAAGAGAATTGCGCTATTTGCTTTAATGTTTTTAAGCAAAGCAACAAATTTGCCGCTTATGCGTTTATTTTTAAGAATTGCAGCTGCGTATATACTTATTTAAAGCAAAAACCATATCGTTTTATTAACTTTTTTGTCTAAGTCATTTATAAGGAATATCTCTTTAGCAATATACTAAAACAAGAACGCAAGATCGCTATTACTAAAAAGTTTTAATGCCTAAAGCATAACTACTTTAATAAGGGTTAATAGAGTGTGTGTAAAATCTTTGAAATTAACTGCTCGATTTATATAAAGGAAGTAAACGACAAGGATCGAATTGTTACCTTATATAATAAGACCTTATAAATTTTATAAATAAATTAATTTTTAACTTTTATAAGTTACTATTTTTATAATATATATTTTAACAATTTTCTTAACTCTAATTTGCGGAAAGTTTATTTAAAGTATAAAGAGAACTTGCCCGAATATAAAGACCTTTTTAGTTTTTAAACAATTTAGCGTAAAGCTATTTTTAAATTACTTTTAAAATAGCTAAAGTACAAAGAGAAATTGTCTATTTCCGGGTTACCCCTAATAGCTTGCAAGCTTAAGGGAAAACCGGGACTATTAAAGTACTTGCTAAAGTACCTTGCTATTAGCTAATCCGAAATTCTTAATTATCTTACTAGTTAAGTTAAAGGTCTTATAAGACTAAAATTCCTTTTTGCTATAAGAAAAAGGATTACTATTATAAGTGGCGCTAGCATCTTTACAAACGCAAGTAATAAGTCTTTAATACTTTAAATAGTCTTGCTTTTTTAATATAAATTTATAATTCTCGACTTTTGCAATAATTTTAGCTACAATTTTAGCTATTATCGATTTCACATATCCGTTAATAGCTTAAAGAAGTTATATAGTAACTATTATATAATAATTTCCGACATGTCCGCTTATGCTTTTAAAGCTAAGCTTATAAAGTTTTATTAGTAGCTAGATAATATATCCGACTATATCTCGCACTTTATATAAAATATCGATTATCTTAAGGACAAGCTGCCTTTATTACCTTATAAGACCCTTTATCTTTATAGCCGATTAAATACGCTAATTTGCTAGAAATGCAATATTTATACCTTTTAAGTAACCCCTAAAGACTTTAAAATAATAGTTTATTTATTATGCCTTAAATGCGTTAAAGCAAAAAAGAAACGGCTAATAAGAGGCAAATAATCTTATAGTGTTAATATACTTTTGCTAAAGGTTTTACTTTATAAAGAGGATGCAAACGAGTTTATAATCGAAAAAGAGTTCTTAAATAATTTGCTTTAAAAGGTAAATATAGTCGTTATTGCAAGGATAAGGTTAATATCCCTATTAACGAAAACGCTTATAATAAAACTTTATCGTGCAATAAAGTAAAATAATAGCTTTACTATATAAGCTAACAAAGAATAGCTAATACTAGGTTCGGGTTTCGAATCTTTTTTAAATTATATAATAAAAGGAGACTATAATAAGTTTGCTTTTGCGCTTTTAGTACAAGATGCATAATTTGCTTATAATATTAAGTATTAAATCGAATTTTAATTATTACTTGTGCTAAAATCTTTTTAACCTTAGCTTTATATTCCTCTTTATTATTCTTCTCCCCTAAAATTCTTAGACTTATTATCTTATGCAAGAGAGATAGTTTTCGAAGTATAATAATATGCTATATAATTAGTTATAAGAAATATTAGCAAAGATTTGCTACTTAGCAAAGATTTACTTTATAATGCAAATTGCTATAAAACCTTCTTTAGCTAATACTAGAGAGCATTAAACTCGGGAAGTATAGCTTCCTAGTAAAGAAACCTTAATAGCTATAAACTAGATCTTTTAAGTATTAAGGAAGTTTTAAGCTAAATTTATATATTAAGTCTTTTAAGGATTATAAGGTATAATAAGATAAATAGTATTATAAGCGAAATTAATATATATTAATAGTAAAGGTTTATTAATATCCTTACAAGTAATAAAAGCAAGCTTACAAACAAATTAAGCTACTTCTCGAGAATTTTTGCAAGTGTAAAGGATTAATAAAGGGTTAGCACCACAAAAGAAGACGAAGTTATCGAGATATTATATTAAGCTAACGTCGCGCTTAAGTTTGCAATTATAAAGATAAGCAATCTCGAGTTAAGCTAAGTTGCTTTAAGTATAAGTAACGGCCGTTATAAGGTCTTAAATTACTATTATAGCAAAGTTAAACGATTATATGCGCTTATACAAATTAAGTAAAGCTTTATTAGGATAAAGTACCTTTAATCCGAAGATCACGTTATTCTTTTACTCTTATAATATATAGCTAAAGGCCGCATGCAAAACGCCCTCTTATAATATGCAACAAAAAAGCTAATAGCCGAAGCTCGCTTACTATAACATGCAGCTTATAAAAGCTTAAGCTAATAAAACTTAAATCTATTATTAAGTCCTTTTACGAAATTTGTTTATTAATTATCTTCCCGTTAATCTTAGTAGAATGTTAGCCTAAAAAGAGTCTAATTTTACATCTTAACTTACTATAAATCGCTATCTTTATATTATTAATTATTTAAAGATTATTCTATATTAGCCTCTAAATATATACATTTCCTCGAAGTACTTCTTTAAGTATTTTGTTAGCAAAGTTTGCAATATTATCCCTTCCCCCCTCTTCTTAAAAGCTTTAGAGTTTGTCAATTGCCTTGATTTGTAATGCTTAATTTGCAAGTATAATGGGCTAAATATGCTTATGCTATAGCTTTATTATAAGTTTAGGCTTAAGGCACATTAACTACTTATTCTTAGGCAAAACTCTCCTTTATTTCCCTTAGTTAAGATAAAACCTTAATTATACGGGCACAACTTAGCTAAATTTTCCCTAGAAGGCTAAGAAGGCTTAATGCATAATACTTAAGCCACTTTTATATTATAGTCTTTTACTTACCCTTATTTGAAAATTACAAAGATTATCCTCTTATACGCTTAATAGGGTTATAAAGCTTAATATGGGCAAAGGGTGAAAAGAATATTATAACTGCGCTATTTATGCGTTTATTAAGCATTTATAATATGCTATTACTTGTCTAAATTGCATAATAGTTAAGTTTCTTGCTAGCGCAAAAGGGCAAAAGTTTAAAACCTCTTTTATAAGCAAATTTCTAGGCGCAATTAGGCAATCCCATTTATGCGTAGTATCGGGAGCATGTTAATAGCAATAAACTTATACGTAAAATAGCAACGCTTATTAGAATCGCATAACTAACATCCTTCTTGCTGCTTAATATAAGGAAAGGGACTGCAATTATCGTTATTAAAATCCTCTTGCTTTATTCGAGTAGCCGGGACTCGCATCTTACCCGGCTAAGGATAGTTAACATTATGCAAATTATAAGCTAAGCTGTCTTAGCTCTTATCTTAGCAGGTCGGTATATATTAAAAGTAATAAAATTTTAAGATTTTGCCTTAAAATACCCCTTGCATTTGCTTCGGCTGCTTAATATCTATTATATTAAGTATTAGGCTAAGCACTATTATAAATCCTATTTTTATGCTATTAACTTGGTATTAGGATTAGCTAAACCTTTATTTGTTAAGAAGACATATAATATAAAAGCTACTACATTTTACTAAATACTTTATTAGCTTTTAATATATCCTCCATTTTTAGTTAATATTACTTATCTTGTCTTTATTATTACTAGATTTGTTTAAAACACTTTATAACATGGCCGTCCTTAGATTATTAAGAGAAGATCCTTTATTATAGGCGGCACAACTTTTAACAAAAGACACTTTAGACTTAAATAGCCGCTTTAAACGCTATATATGTCCTTAGACCCTTATAATAGTAAGAGAAACCTTTAAAGATCCGCTAGCCTCAAGTCTCTTTATAAAACTACTTATACCGAAATGCACTTCTTAATAGTAGCGATCTTTAAGCGGTTTCCAAATTAACTTACTAATTAAAGGAGCTACTTCCGGAAAGCCCTCGATAGCAGAGCTTATACTTAACTCGAGCTTAGCACAAAGGTTAAAAACACTACTTATTGTAGTAGCTAATTTCTTTAAACTAGGTTTTATTGCCGGTAAGACTAAGCGCATTATTATTAATTTAACTAAAAAGATTAGTAACTTTAACAAACCACTTTCGCTAAATAAGAAATTTAGGAATATTTATAAGCGCTTGTTAGTAATTAACAATATACTTAAAAACAGGTTTTTATCCCTTATATCGAGTTCCCGACTAGGCTTTACAAATAGCGCTTATTAGATATACAAATACATTTGTATTGCATTACCTTTAAAAGATTAACTCGCTAACTTTAAAAAGTTCCTTTTAAGGCTTATAAGCTTCGAAAGATAAGTCTCGACATTTAAGATTTAAGCAAACATTTAAGGAAATAGATAATTTAGTAATTATTATTGCAAATAATAAAGATAAACCTTTACTTAAGAGGTATAAAGTAAAGGCGATTTCGCATATTAATAGCCTTATTAAGAAGATTAAAGCAAAATAAGTAAACGCAAAATAAGAGACTTAAAATTAACTTTAGCGATAATATAATAGTTTAGCAAATGCTCGATAATATATTATAAATTATAAGATTAACCTTATAGCAAGTAGTCTCTATTATACACCTTTATAAGCGATTTATAGCGTGATTACAAAGAATAAAAGGGTAGTAGCAAAAGCGAAGCGGGAATTCGACTACGCGTATAAAGATAAGATATTAAATAATTAGTTAAAGGAGTTATTATATAAACATTTGTTATTAGAGAGACAATATATAAATTTAATAAAAACTCGAAAGTACATCTTAGACCTTGCATTATCGAATAGTAGCCTAGCATAAGCATAGCAAAACGAGTAATATTTTTAGATTATATTAAAGGTTATATAAAATTAGAGGTATTTTTTAACTTAAAAACTTATTTATTTATATCTTATATAATTTAAAGCTTAATTAGTAATAGTGTTTTATGTTAACTATTCTTTGTAGACTATTTAAGCTAGCTTATAAGAAGGTAGAAAATTGTAACTACTATAAAGATAAATTAATTAAAAACAAATAACCGAAAAAGAACGTTTAAATTGCTAAAGTAAGCGACGGGGAAAGTAACCTTGTAAGACGAGCACAATTAACAAAATAGCATTAATAGAAATAAGCAAGCCTTTTAGATAAATAAAGATATTAGCTTAGTATTAATAAGCAATGTTAAGTTAAATATTATACTTTCTTTAACCCTTATAAGAGATATATAACATTATTGTAAACTTCCTTAAAGTAACGCTTATTTACTTCGGCAAAATTCTTTGCTTAAAGCTTATTTTAAAGCTTATTTTCTTCGCTAAGCTGCTTTATAAAGTTCCTTAGAATATTAGCAAATATCTCGTTTTAAGCGTTAAACTTAAGAGCCTTCGGCTTTAATGTCTTCTTGCTCTTAAACACGCGACTTATTCGAGAGTGCTTCTTATTTCTTACTTGTCGCTTTTGCCTCTTCTTATTTAAAGAGTCCGAGTTTAACTCGGAGTTAAGCTCGGAGTTAAAATTAGACTCGGATTTAGATGTCTTTTTGCTCTTAGACGCGTAACTTATTTAAGAGTGCTTCTTATTTCTCGCTTATTGCCTTTGCCTCTTCTTACTTGAAAATTTATAGCTAAAGTTAAAGTTAAAGTTACTATTATCCTTTAAACTATTATGTTTTCTTAACTTGCGCTTATGCCTTACTTCGGATCTATTTGTAAGCAGCATCTTCGGCTTTATTAGCTAAAGTAGCGTTTTGTTAATATCCTTGTAAAACTCTTCAATTTCGTTATTTGTATCGCTTTTTCCGAAGACCCCCTTTAAGGCTATTTTACTAATTAACTCTTTTAAACTATTAATAAATGAATATAGTGCATACTTATTAGGTTTGCTATCCTAGCCTTCGATTGCGGTGTTAAATAGCTTAAAAGCAAAGCTTATAAGTTTATTAAACTAATTAGCGTCTTTATATATATACTTTCTTTCGGAATACTTAATATTGTTTTATTCCTCCTTTAAGAGGTTATAATAAGCATTTGCCACTCTTCTTTTAGCGCTTTTACCTAATATTAAAGCTATTAGGTTAAGCTGCCCTTTCTTCCTAATAATAAATTAATATCCTTAGTAAATAAGTTAGTCGGTTTTCTTGTTAGTCTTGTAAAATAGTCTTTATCTAAGAATCTTCTCCCCTTTTCTTGTCTCTTTAAGCTATTATTTATTTTTGCAAGTAACTTTATTTTTTCTTTTAAAGGAACTACCCTTCTTCTTCTTCTTATCCTTCTTTTGCTTAGAGGAAGAGGATTTTATATCAGACATTTTAATATTATTGCCCTTAAAGAAATTACCCTTCTTCTTCTTCTTCTTATCCTTCTTTTGCTCGGAGGAAGAGGATTTTATATCGGATATTTTAATATTATTACTTTTAAAGAAATTACCCTTCTTCTTCTTCTTCTTATCCTTCTTTTACTCGGAGGAAGAGGATTTTACGTTAGACATTTTAATATTATTGCCCTTAAAGAAACTACCCTTTTTCTTCTTCTTCTTATCCTTTTTTTGCTTAAAGGAAGAGGATTTTACGTTAAACATTTTAATATTATTGCCTTTAAAGAAATTACCCTTCTTCTTCTTATCCTTCTTTTGCTCGGAAGAAAAGGATTTTATATCGGGCATTTTAATATTATTGCCCTTAAAGGAATTACCCTTCTTTTTCTTATCTTTCTTTTCCTTAAAAGAAGAGGATTTTATATCGGGCATTTAAGTATCCTCGTCTTTTTGCTTAAAAGGGGAAGGCTTTCCTTGCCCCTTGCTTTCCTCCTTTTCCTTAAAAGAAAATAGCTTTTCTCGTTTTTATAGCAAGTAGTCGAGCTACTTTAGTAAATATAAGTTTATTCGGATTATTATGCTTAATTGCCGCTTTGCCTTCTTTTGTAACTCCTTAGCTTACTTGTTATTAGGCTCCTTTTTTAGAGCTTTAATAGCCACTTTTGCTTGTATTTTAATAGTATATAAGATATTAAAGTTAATAAGGAATTTACTTTTATTAATCTTATCTTCTTTGTTTTAGATTTGTATTATCTTATTTATATTATTAATTCCGGTTTTAATAAGGGGGTTATAAGGATTTGTAAAGAGCGTTAAAATGCAAGGCGTTACTTTATAGTAAAGATATAATCTAAAGTTGTCTAGTTTTATTTCTTCTTTTTCTTCTTTATTATTATCTTCTAGTTTAAAAGAGTCGGAGTTAATACTTAAAGCATTTTCGGCAAACTCTTTGTCTTATAAGACTATTAAATCGAGCACTTCTTTTTCTTTTAGCTTATATTTCTTATAATTCTTGTCGTATATCCTCCTTTTTAAGAAATTACTTAAGACTTAATAAGCTTTAGAAATTGCTATATAAAATATTAATATCCGATTATCGCTTATATTAGAAGGAACAAATAAACTTACTAAAAAATGCTTTTATAATATCTTTAAACTTATTCTTATCCGGATAAGTTAGCATTAAAAGCTTCTTATAAGTATTAGTAACCTTATAATCCGAGCAAGTCTCTTTTAAATCGAGAATATAGTAATAATTATTTTTGCGATATTTTCGGACTCTAGTTATAGCTTCTTTTTACTCTTTAGTGTATTTTTTGGCCTTTATATGCTTTAAGCCGTTATTATTAAATGATTTAATAAGCTCGTTTTCGGGATTTTTGCCTTTATCTTTGCTAAGTTCCTTGCTATCTTGCTTCTTAAATTTCTTGCTACTAAGATAGCTATTATTATTAGATAATTTAATAAGCTTGTTTTCGGATTTTTTGCCCTTATCCTTGTTAAGTCCCTTGCTATCTTGCTTCTTAGATGTCTTGCTTAATTTTAAGCTAAAGCTTTTAAGTAATATGCTAATCTCGTTAACATCTTTGCTAAAGTTAACTTTATTAATCTCTTTACTAGACTCTTTATCGGTTTCTTTGTTAAATTTATAATAACTTTTTGATTTTACTTTTAAAGCTTTTTAGTTTTATCTTAAAGTTAGACTATTTTCGCTCTTAGACTTGCTTTTGACCTTAAAGAGTAATAAATACGATATTAACATTTTATATATCTTTAAATAAATTAATTAATTTATATTAAGTTTGCTAAAGATAGCTAAAAATAAGGCACTAAGTCTTTATACTTTAAGTTAATAGCTCTTTTAGTCTTATAAAGCTTAATTTAGCTTGTGGATTTGCTATTATTATAAGATTTAAAACAAGCTTTACAAATAACTAAAGATAGTAACTACTTCGATAAAAGCTGCTTTTAATTCTACTAAAGAGCTTATAAGGGTGCCCGAGTTAGTCCCTTGCAAGAGCTATCTTTAGCTCCTTGTTTTAATTATAGAATATTTTTGCCTTAAGCTTAACTTGCTCCTTTTAAGTAATATAAACTTGACATTTTCTATTTGCTTAACTTAAAGATTTTTCCTAATTACGCTTTCTTGTTATAGTTATGCGTTTTTTTACTCTTATTCTTATTGTTTCCTTACTTAGCTTATGCTTAGCATATAATAGAACGGGTCTAAGAAGCTATTTCTAGAATGTTATTATAGCTTAACCGAATATTACCTCTTTTAGCTTCGTTTTAATAATAGATAGTTTATCCTTTAAATTAGTAACTACTATTTAAATTTAAATAAGCAACTTATCCGGGTTTAGCGTTATTAGCCTTACACTTATAACCGACCTTGTCGAATTAAGCAATTTGCTTATCTTGCCTTTTAATACAAGTAATCTTTTTAATTAAAGGGAAATTGCATTTATTATATGCTTTAACTCTTCTTTGCTTAACGCAACTGCAACTCTTCTTTACTAAAACTTGTTAGCTTTAAACTTTAATATAATTAAGGGAAACGCAATACCTTAATTCTTTGCGGGCTTAACACTAATAATCTCTTTAATAGGTTTAAGACCGTTTACCGGATCGGGAGTTTAAAGCTATAAGTTATTATATATGCTTATATTTTTATTTGCTATTCTTGTTTAGTTGCTTTAAGCTATCTTTTTAGGTTTAGTGTAAAAATAGCTATGTTTTCTTCCTTTTATTTGCTTTTTCTTTTTTTACACAAAATCCTCCCTTAATTGTGCTTGCTATAATAACTAGATTTTATACACTTGCGTAATAATATAAACAAATATCTAAACTTTAGCTTTATACTCTTTTTAAATATATATTACTAAAAAGTGTCTTAACTAGTATTACAAGTTTAGTTTAATTTAAATTACTTAATTATATAAATTTTATTTACTTCCCTACATTTGCATTTCTTAATAAAGATAAGCTAACCTTTAAATTAAATTCTTAGTTTTTAAACACTTTCTCGTTTATATTATTAAATATATAGCCTTCTTCTTTAAAACTTCGCTTTATATTAAACTGCGTTTAGTTCCCCTTAAGCTTAAAAAATTAAATAGCTATTATATTTTTAATAGCGACAAATTTAACATATTTAGACTAATATGTTATAAATAAAGGCGTGGCCTTTTTCGATAAAACCTTAGTGCCTCGTATTAATAATAAAGTGAAATTAATAATCTTCTTCTTGTATAAGCCCCTTTTGCCTCTTTTTGACATTATAGTAAACTTAAATATTATTCTTATCGATTGTATTTAAAAGTAATAGGTAATTAATGTTTCAAGTTTAAGAATTAAGCAGTTGCAAGTGTAGCTCTTTAGTACTAATTTTATATAAGGGAGAAGGGGTCCTTTAGCTTGCTCTTAAAGAAGGTTTTAAACGAGAAATAGATAAGATGCTATATTTAAAAGGGGCTTAAATAAGCTCTTAAGAGCCAATTTCGAGGAAGATAAAAGAAATAAAGTTAAACGCCTTATAATATCCACTTATATAAAGTGCCTCTTTGCAAGATTGCTTGCCTCTTAAAGACGCAAGCAATATAAATGTTAACTTATTTGGTTAATAAGAAGAGGAAGAATTTTCTATTAATAGTTTATTAAAGAAGTTAAAGGTATTTTAAAGGAGGCAATAGCTTAAGACGCTTAAAAGGATTATTATAAAGAATTTATAAATAAAATACTATATTGCTCGATATCGGGAAAGTTTATCTTATATAATAAAGGTTTTATAAGAGGTATATAAAGCTATAGCGCTTATTTAAAACGGACTTGAAAAGTGTTATTAAGAAGAATTAGAGGCTAATCGGGCTTAGCTTGCGTTTTAGGGAATATGCTATAAAGATTGTTAAGCAAGCTAAATCTAAGTTATAATATAACTTCCTTACTTTAAATTATTTTATCCTCCGGATTTATAATTAGCTTATAGTTTATTAATTTATAATTATACAAGTGCGCTTAATTGCTTATTTCCCCGAATGCATTTTTATATAATATTATCTTATAATCGGGCTACTTACTAAAAATTTATAATTATTTAATAAACACTAAAATTAACTAATACTACTTACCTTAGCACGCTATATCGAGGTCCTTTTAGCAAGGACCTTGTCTTTAATATTATATTATCTTATTTTAGCTAACTTAGTCTCTTCTTTTAGCTTTATTACTAGACTATTTATAGCTTTTTTAAAGTCTTTCGACTAAGTTATAAGCTTCTTGTTATAAGCTTTTACCTCTTTAAAGAATTTATTTGCACAATTAGATATTATTTTTATATAAGGTAAGGGGTATTACTTTGTATTATCTTCGGCCTTATAATTATTTGTTAGCGGAATATCTTGTAAATTTTTGTTAGAGATAAGGGCTTACTTATTCCGGAGATTTTATATAAGTTCTTTAACTTTGCTAAGTTTATCCTTAAAAGAGCTTATTCTTTCCTTAAAACCGCTACACTTCTCTTTAAACGCCCTTATTTTATCCTTAAGCTTATAAAACTTAGCCTTAATCTTTATAATAGCTTGCTTTAAGGCTTGCTCGTTTGCACGTTATTTAGTTATAACCGGGACTACTTTTGCTAAGGAGGCTAAAGCGAGTGCAATATCTTATATTAATTATTTATAATCCTTTAAGAGATTGTTTAATATAATTAAACTTGAAGTAAGTTAAAAGGAAGCTTAGTAAAAGGGAAGATAAGGCATGTTAAGGTATAAGAAGCCTCTTAAATAAGTAAGATTAAACTAGGGCGTTTGAATAGCTTATAGGTTAGTGTAAGGCGTTTAGTAGTTTATAGTAATAATATAGGAAATGCTTATATTAGTTTAATAAAGTTTATCCGATTTTGCTTAACCTTTTAACTAACTAGTACCCGCCTTTTGCATTTATTAAATGTATATTAATAGGCACGGATAAAGGCTTAAACAAGAACCTAATAACGTTTATATGTTTTTATGTCTTAGTCTATTTGCGGATATATTAAAAAAGCCCTCGTCTTAGCCCGATTGCCTTTAATCTTATTCGCTATAGTTTGCTTTTGACAATTAGTGGACTAGACTAGAATTAGCTAGAACTATTGCTTAGAGTTAAAGCTAAAAGTCGATTGCAATTGTGGCGCGCATTAGCTTAGTCTTTAAAATTCTTTATTCTCCCGGCCTTCCCTTTCCCGAGCTAACTCCTCGCTTCTTTATTTGCTAGGCTTAGAGCTTCTTTACTAATCGATATTTTATTATAAGCACCTTTTACAAGTGGCTATAAATAGAATTATAAATTCTTATGCGCAATAAACTTTAAGAGGCAATTTATATCGCGGTTAAGCTTTTTATTAATTTATATCTCGAGATAGAGCAATTATGCATTAGATATTATAAAACGTAGCAAGATTTAAAATTAATAGATTATTTACTTAACTTAACTTAACTTAAGCTAGAAGTAAAGGCACATTTATCTTATACTTAAGGAGCTAACCTCGGCTACTCTAATTTTAAAGATTAGTAATTAAGGCAAGGAGCCGCATCTTGCACTAAGAGGGGCCAAACTAGGACCTCTTTAATAGTAAAGAACTGCTTTTACCCCTTTCTTAGTAGCCACATCTTTTAATTAAAGGAGCTAAAATAGTACCTTATTAGCCCACCTCGATGTAGTAAAATTAGCGCTTATTTATTTTGCATATAGTTTAAGTGCCGGGGTAGCGTATAAATGTTCCTTTATATTAAATAAGACGAACTATTTAGCATAAGCGCTATTATAGCAGTATTAGCTGCATCTTTATTTGCAATAAGATGCTATTTGTATTAAATTCTTTTTAAGCGTGAAATAAATCTTTACAAGTTATTATTTATTAAAGGCGTAAGCTAAATTTTAGGATAATTTTAGAACTTTTAAAAGATCTTGTTAAAAAATAGATTAAAGCAAGTATAGCAAATATTATAATTAATTTATATAACCCGGACCTCTTACGTTTTATCTGCCTAAGCAAAGAGCCCGCTATAGTCTAATAAAATAAAATTAAGCGCGCTAAGCATTATAAATTTATCCTTAAAAAGAAGATATAGCCTTTAAGCAACGCGCGAATACTAGTATCTTGCAATAAAACGCTATTATAATAGGATTTAATTTTATGCTTTTTAATATACTTTATTTAACATTTTTAAGCCCTTTTTATTAATATAATTATTATATCCCCTCTTAATACTTGCGATAGCGTTGCGCTTTAAGCTTTATTTATAATGCTCCCTCTTAACACTTGTAGCGGCGTTAAGCCTTAAGCTTTATTAACGACGCTCCCTCTTAATACTTATAGCGACATTAAGCTTTTAGCTCTATTTATAATACTCTTTCTTAATACTTATAACGACGTTGCGCTTTAACCTTTGTCCTCCGACTAAGATTTTAATGTTATAAATAGGTAGCTTATTATTATATATAAGATTATCGAGGCTATATGCAAGGAAATGTAAAGCAATAAGACTATTATAAAATAGGAATAAACACTTCGACTCTAATGCTTTAATATATATAAATACTTATATGCTTAATATAAGAATACGCTTTAAGATCTTTGTAACGCGTCGTCTAAATATGTCTTATTATAGTAATAGTTTAATAAAGCCCGCAAAACGATCTTTAATTACAAGTTTACTATTAAGGATTACGAGGGACGCTTTAATAATTATGCTAATTTGGCTTAAATAGTAAAGTATAAAGCCGCAAGAGCAAATTAGCTCGAATCTAGTGTTAAGTAGCTTAAAAAGGAGAAGACTAATAGTGCTTAAAGGCTACTTAGCACACAAGAATATTAAGTTGCGTTTTTTAATGCTATTAAGTAAAAGATTAGCAAGCTTAAAATAGAAAGCGAGGGCATAATATAAGACTATAATATTATAATAGCAACTATTACTAATCGGCTTAGTGTTACTAAGTAAAAGATTAGCGAGCTTAAAAAGGAAAACGAGAGTATAATATATAACTATTATATTATAATAGCAATTGCTACTTATTATATTAGTAGTATTAAGAAAAAGATCGAGGAGCTTAAGCAAAAGGCTAAAAAGAGACAAAGAGCTAACGAGGACAAGCTAGCTATAAGGGATTGCAAGTGTAAGGCATTAGTGGAAATTGGGGGAAATTCGGTATAAAGGAAGTAAGCAATAAAAACAAGTAATTTAGTAAATGCTTTATATAATGCGTGTATTTGTAATCGGTTATATAGTTTATCGTTTTTGACGTAAAAGGGTACTAAATTACTTATTTTTCCTCTTAATAAATAGTTTACTAAAAAGCCTTTTTAATATATAACAAGTAAAACTTTTAATATAAAATCTCGTAATATACTTATTTTATTTAGCTTTTATAAGATATATATACTCCTTTAAAAACTATAAATCGCATCTCTCTTCGTGTAAATGCTTATAAGATACTTATTAGCTATTTGCTTTATTTTTGCCTTTAAGCATTTTTTTCTCCTTTTCCTTTTCTTGTTATTAATAAGATTAAAAGCGGGTTTAGATAAGGTAGCTCGGGAGGAGAATTACGTATACTTGTAATTGTTTAACTATTAAAAGTATAAATCCGAATTTAGATCTTTGCTAATTATTTAATTTTAAGTTTAAGAAGAGCTGGCGCTAGACCCTTTAAGCTTGCGCAAAACTAGTTACTTATTTATAATAAAGTAAGAGAAGTATAAGTGGTATTAGCTAGTAGTTTGCTATGCAAGACTATACTTGCCGAAATTGCACTATAATAACTATAAATAAATTTAAGAGGCTAAAAATTTGTCTTTTACTCTTAGAGTTAAAGTTTAACTTATTGCTTAGCTTTACCCTTATTAATATCGAGATTGCTTGCAATAGAGGGACATTTGTAGCAATTAAGGCGACAAATTAAAGCTTATAAGCATTTAAAAATAACTTAACTCCGAGTTTTTCGGAGATAATTAAGCAAAAGATAA
>Ga0302221_10001385_pt1 | contig 15777 bp, 11 predicted proteins | sample II_Palsa_E2_1_FD_193517 | JGI IMG/M metagenome (GOLD analysis project Ga0302221, IMG submission 193517) | Peat permafrost microbial communities from Stordalen Mire near Abisko, Sweden - II_Palsa_E2_1 | ecosystem: Environmental > Terrestrial > Soil > Palsa > Peat permafrost | place: Sweden... | reverse complement strand
TTATATTTATTATATTTATTATATTTATTATATTTATTATATTTATTATATTTATTATATTTATTTTAAAATTTATTATCGCGATTTTTTCTATACTATAAGAATTTATCTCATTAATTAAATTTATTTAATTAATTATATTTATTTAATTAATTATATTTATTTAATTAATTATATTAATTATTAAATAATTATTAAAATATTATTAAAAATTTTATTTTATTAATGATTATCTTCTCTAGATTATTTATAATATTATTAAAAATATTTTAAGTTATAGTATAAATTTTTAGTTTTATTATCTTTTTTATTAATTTATTAATTTTATTAAGTATTAATTATTTAGCTTTAAGAATTTAAATTAATATTAATATTACTTGGTCTTTATATTCTTTAATAAAACTTCTTAAAGTCTTAAGGATTAATATAGACAAAGAAAAGAATAAAATATATTCCTGATTTCTTTTAAAGAATAAATTATTTATTATTTTATTAAGATGAGTTTATTTAATTTTAATATAATTTAGATTATTATATTTATTATATTGTCGATATTTCTTCTTTACTTTATATATTTTAATTATTATTTTATATATTTTAATATAATCATGAATTTATATATTAAAAGATTTAAATTTAATATTTTAAAAAATCTTATTCTTGATTATATTATTTAAATCCTTTATAAATTTTTTAATATATTATGTCTTATTAAATTCCTCTTAATTAATTAATATCTTCGAGATTTAATTAAATAAATTTATATAAGTCTTAAAAATTAATTTATTATTTTTTATTTTTTTAATAATTTATTTTAAAAACTCTTAATTAAAATAAAATATTTTTTAGTTATTATTTTTATATTCCTTTTTTAAAGTTTTATAGAATTTATTTTTATTATAATTTATTTTAATATATTTTAATATTATAATAATAATATTTTTATATTAAAAATAAATATAATAAATAATTTTTTTTTTTTTTATTTTCTTGGATATTTTATAATTATTATAAAGATTATTATATTTTTTTAAAAAAATAAAAAAAAAAAATTTTTAAAATTAAAATATTTTTGACTAGTCTAGAAATAATAAAGATATATTAATTATAATAATAATCTTATCTTTAAATATAATTATAAAAATAAAAGACTAGTTTTTAGATTATAAAATTATAATATTAAGATTTATCGTGATTAATTCTATAATATTTAAGTCTTTTTTTAATTATTCTTTTAAAGACTTTATTAATAAATTAATATTTAATATAGATTAAAGTCTTTATTTCTTAAAAAAAAAATTTAAAGATCTTAAGTTCTTTTTTTTTATTTCTTGATTATTTATATTTTACTTTAACTATATTCCGATTTTTTTTTATTATAATTAAATTAATATTTTAAACAAGAATCTTTAAAATTATTATTTTTATACTTATTCTTTAAATATTATTATTAATTTATTTAATATTTTTAATTAAAAAATTATTTTATATATTTTATTTTAATTATTTTTATTATTTTTTTATTCTTTAATTTCTATAAGTTTATTTTTATTATTTTATTTATTATTTATTATTTTTTTATAATTAAATTTTTTTTTTATTAATTTTTGGTTTTTTTTATATTTTTTTATTTTTTTTTAAAATTTATTCCCGAGTATTCTTTATTTCTTTATTTAAAATAAAATAATTTTTTTTTTAGTCCTTTATTTTTATTTCTTGATTTAAGCCTTTAAACTTAAATTAATAATTTCTTTATATTTATTTTTAAAATAATAAAGATTAATATTAAAATTAATAATATTATTTTATTATTAAGAATTAATACTTATAACTAGCTCGTGATTACTTTATATTATTCTTTTATAATTTTTAGTTTTTATTTTATTTTATATTTTTTTTTTCTAAATTAGTCTTTATTAATATTATTCTTTTATTTAAAATTAGACTTATATTTTATAATTAATCTAGTATTATATTATTAAGTCTTTTCGGAAATTAATATAAAATAATAAAATTATATCTTTATTATAATTATAATATATTTTAATAAATATAAAATAAAATAATAAATTTTTTTCTTAAGTATTAAAGATTAAAGTCCTGCTTTATAAAAACTTTAAAAGATTATAAGAACTTTAATTTAATTATACTTAATATCTTTATATTATTTACTAAAAAATATATAAAAAAAAAAATATAATAATAAATAAGATTTTATAAAAATAGTCTAAAATTATATAATCTTAAAATCATAAAATAATAACTTAATATAAATATATAATAATAATAAAAAAATTTAAAACTAGAAAAGACTAAACTATAATTAATAAATAAAAAAATATAAAGTTCTTTTATAAACTATATTAAGGACTAGTTCTTATATTTTAAGTTTTAATGACCACGTGATATTCTTTATATTACTATAACGGGACCCTCTTGAAATTAATTAAAAACACTAAAAATAAATATAATAAAATACGCCCCTTTATAATATTATTATATTTAAATCTTGACTAAATTATATTTAATTTAATAATTATATACAAGTATTAAAATATATTTACTCGATATATAATCGATATAATTATAATATTATAATTATATTAATAATTAATTATATATTTTATTAATTTAATTTTTTTATATTTATATAATATTAATTTTATATATTTTTAAAATAATAAATTTATAAAATTTATTTTATTATATAATATTATTTTATTATTAAAATAATTATAATTATAAATAATTTTATATTTATTTTTTAATATATTTATAAATATTTTATATTTAATTTATTAATTAATAATATATATATTTTTTTTTAAATTAATATAATTTATTTATAAATTAATTAATATTAAATAAAATATTTTAAAAACTTAAAGTTTTAAATTTTATTTTTTAAAAGATTTAATTTTATAAATTAATTTAATATATTATTTTTATTTATTTTTTATATTATTTTATTTATTTTTTATTTTAATTTATATATTTTTATTTTAAAAAACACGAATTTTATTTTTATTAGTTTTATTTAAATCTAAAAATAAAGTTATTTTTAATTATTTTTATCCCGTTAATAAATCTTAAATCCCTATTCCGCAAAGCGACGCCGCTAGCTAATCACGTGAAATATCACGGACTAAGACTTATTACTAAGTAAGCAGTTGAATTATATAATAGGAAGAATAAACTAACGAGATGAAGACAAAAGAGAGTCGAGCGAAGAGAACTAAATACATGTGTGCACGTACGAAGCGAGCAACGCTAAGTTACGCCAGTGAGATCACATGACTGAGTCACGTGACCAAGGCCCAATTAATGGGTGCAACCCATGATATTACCCTCCCTCCTCCCCTTCTTAACGGGCGGGCGGCCAACCGAAGTGTCGTACGAGCACGGCCCGTTAATCCCTTTGACGAAAAGAGGCGAGCAAAAAGCGAGACTAAAGCGTGACACGGTTCCGACACTGTGTTTAGCGAACCGCGAGAGCCGTAAAGTATTATGATTGGGAGCGGCTCAAGAGCCGACGCACACATGTTGCCAAAAAGCAATCTCTCTGCAGATAGTGGCGTTCCTGTCAAAAAACAGCGCTGCGCTCCAATTCTCGAGGACGCACTAGCAAAGATCATTGTTCAGGGAACGAAAACGGTAAATGGGAGTCGATATGTTGAACTGTGCCTACTCCACATGGGATGAGTGATCTACCTGTGTACAACCAACTTAATAACTAGGAATGATTCCGTGATCTGATCAGGAAAAACTCCCGGTTCTAATAAGCTTACGGTACCGTCTCTGTAAAATTGTTTTGGTCTGGCCCATTGGTGGCGCACTGCAAATGCTTGCAGGGGTGGCATGAAGGCCCTTCTAGCCTCAGCCTTGCTGCAGAGCTGTCCTCTTCAACAATGTCGCCATCGTTCTCCTCCATGGTTGTCCTCGACTGTATTGATTTGATCTATTCTGTTATGCTTCTGGACTCTGGAGACTTCTTGTCACGTCTACGGTTTACGCTGTGACATGCAATAGCATGAGCCGTGGAGCGATACCTTCACGTCCACTATCATCCAGGCGCCTTCTCTTATGCCAGAAGGCGACAACCCCGAGGAGCAATGGAATGGCTCTGCGGCGGATAGAGCTCACTCGGCATGGCGCGATACGAGTTCTGCCATGTGGCATTTATGGAACCCTCTGAAGGACTTCATGAGTAATACTGGTCAGATCCTGGAGCAGGGCCGCAATCGATTCAGAGATAATGCATTCGATAGTGGCGGGGGAACGCAACAGGTGGGGAATTTCAACATTCTTCAGTGTAAGTGGCATAATTGGATTGTGTTCAATCTGCCAAGCTGGCTAATCCAAGACTAGATTTACTTCCACGTTCCTACCAAAAAGACATCATGCCCTGTATTTTCCAATCGGACCCTTTCGAGCAGAGAGCAATGAAGTTGGACACTGCAAGCGACGGCAATTATGTTGTGGAGGCATGTTCATGGATCACAGATCAGCAACTCTATCTCGACTGGCTAGGCACTTCATCAAAACAGGTACTTTGGATTCGTGGCGGCCCGGGGAAAGGGAAGACTTTCATGTCCATATACATCACGTTTCAGCTGGAAAAGCGTGTGCAGAACAGAAAATCTGGGCTTGCGATCTGGCACTTGTTTGACACTGAAAACGAGTCGAACAACTCGGCCGAAGCCGCTGTGAGAAGCATGATATGGGCTACCTGCAAGGACCGACTGGATCTTCGAAGACTCGTTGAGCGAGAATTCCACGATCGCGGAGACAGTGGGGATAGCCTGACATTCGAGTTCTGGTGGGCAGTCTTTGCGGAGATGGTAAAAACACTTGCCAGCCAAAACAATGAGATGATCTACTGCGTTTTAGACGGTCTGGATAAGTGCAGCCCAGAGTCCCGGAGGAAGTTGCTCGACAAAGTTGGCGCACTGTCTAAAGCAAATGATCCAGACGGTCGTTACCTACCATGTTTCAAGCTTCTAGTCGTGAGCCAACCCTGTGAAGAAATGGAAACGCCACTTTCCGAAGTTCCTGTTCTCGACCTGGACCACGACCTTCAGAAGTCGGTCCGAACTGCCATTCACACCTTTATTGACCAGAAAGTCGACAATATGGAGAAGATAGGCAAGTGGTCGCCTGAATTTCGTACAGAGGTGTCTGGCACTTTACAGAGCCAGACTCAGGATGACTTCCTTTGGGCGGCTTTCGTATCAAAACAAATTGAGACAGCAGGATGCAAGCAAGTAAGTGCTAAAGCCATCCTTGCTGACGCTGTTGCGTCTGGCCCAGTGGAGTTGCAAGATCTTTACGACAAAATGCTAAAACGGATCAACAATACCCACGGCAAAAAGAAATCATTTGCCAAAAAGATCCTGCGGACTGTACTGTGCGCTAGGAGGCCATTGACCCTTGCAGAGCTTGGCATACTCCTGCTCGGGCAAGGAAGTAACAAGAGCGTGGACGAGCTTGCCAGAGAAATAGAAACCACAATCCAATCGCTTTGCGACCAGATGCTGCTCGTTGGGACGAATGAAGTAGATGTCAGGCAAAAGGCCAAGGCGGAGATGAATGGAGACGTGAAAGAGACGGATGAAAGATTGCGCAAAGAGGGCGAAACTATTCTTGCTGATAAGATCGTCACCTTCTTCCATCCAACGACTTTACGCTTATTTCTCGAGGAAAGATTCAAACAATCAACACCCATAACACATGCAGACCTATGTAAGGACTGTTTCAAATGCGTTCTCCGTTGGGCAAAACGCCCAGGCGTGCTGGATAATGGCGATGAGAGCTTGAACTGGAGGGAGCCGGCAATATACAAGCTTGCAGACTACGCAATACGGTACTGGCCAGAGCACGCTCGACTTTCTCAAGGTTATGGCGAAGTTGATAGCATCTTGGACAACATCGATCATGATGCTGCGGTCTTCTGGGCTGAGCGCTCCACCCACAGAGATATTTGGCTAAAGGAGTACTGGCGCTTGCTAATGCCATACTGGACTTGTCCTTCCAACTTCCTTCCGATTCACTTCGCTGCCTATTTTGGAATAGATTGGCTTGTGAATCACTTTCTTGCAGGGCCGAATCTCTATACAGTGGCGAAAACAGCTAGTGCAAAGACTAACTTCGGAATGACTGCCTTGCACTGGGCTTCACGCAACGGACATCGAAGTGTTGTCAATGAGCTTCTGCGTCGACACCGAGATCATCTTCAATATCATGTCCAAATTCTTGAATTGGATGGCGAGGGCTACAGGATGACACCATTGCATTGGGCTGTTCAGAACAACCACCCAGATGTCGTCGCTGCTTTACTTGAGGAAGAAGCAAATGTTGAAGCCAGAGTCTTCGGCAAGACTGCCTTGCATTGGGCTGTCCATGATGGCAATGCAGAAATAGCTCGTCTTCTTCTGAGGCACAAAGCGAATACTGAAGCTCGTGTGGACAAGACCAACGTTAGTACCGCGCTTGCAGTAAAGAACAGCACCTTGAGTGCTGCTCTGGCGTGGACAAATGCGCCATACAGAAACATCCAAAATGAGATTCGAGCTGAAATGGAATCACAATCTGGCTTTCTTGTAGAGAATGAGAGGACGGAGACTGCTCGAAGATGGACGGTCGTCAACGCTATAGTCCACCAGATCCTAGCTGTGTCCGCTTATCTGTGCCTGTCTTACTTTTTTTATGGAAACTGGTCCGGCTTTCGTCCACTTCTACTAGTCTTGGGTTGGGAGCTCTCAGAGGTCTCCACTGGAGCTTTCGTGCTTATGATACTCTGGATCTTAATCCTGATTATCTATAGGATGGGTGGCAAAGCGTCAGCTGCATTTTTTACTATCATTCTTTGTGCTAGCTCGGCTGGGTGTCTTTCTGGACTGGCAATTATGCTCGTTGCTGCTACGGTCTGCTGCGTGCCCAATGAGATGGCTGCTTTGACCATCACACGAATTCCTGACGTTATAAGCAAGTGGAAGGTTACATTTGCGATTGGTGCTTCTACTTTGCTCCTGCTAAAGATGTGGGAAGTGGGACTGCAACTTTGGATACATGTTATGACTCTTGTGCTCCTTGTTTCAATTGTCTTTGCTCTCATTTGGGCCTCCGTCCCTGGAGCGCTTATATCTATCGCTCTAGCAAACAACGGTGATATTGGGATGAAGGAGTGGGGAATTCTGTCTATACCATTTATAGGTTTTGCGGTTACGTCATTCGTCAGCCTGGTTGCTCACCTCGTCGCGTATGGAGATGGCGTTAGCTTTCGGGGACGGCTGGAAGTTTATCTGTCAGCATTAGCTACATCTGCCCTGTCGAGCTTTTTACTTATTTGGTTCAAGCCTGTTCCCCATGTTGGAGCAAGTACGATTGGGCACATCACTGTCGCTTTATTGGGTGGAGTTTGGTCCTTCCTTGGTGTTTTCATCTCTGTTAGTATTGTCGAATTAGTTATGTGGGCGCCGCAGTTAGTAGAGTTGTGGCAAAGTACCTTTTGGAGCAGCATACATGGCCATACAGCATTATTACTCGCAGTACAGAACGGCTTCGAAGATATTGTTGATGACTTGCTAGACAATGGAGCAGATATTTACGCAAAAGACACGCGGGGTGAAACTGCGGAACAGCTTGCAAGAAGATATGGGAAAGATACGATAGCACAGAATATCGAAGCTCGGAAAAGATTTAGGGAGAATTTCTAGTTTCTAGATGTAAAGCACGAATACACATATGTACAGTGACTTGATTACTGAAATTATCATAGGACTAGCCTTTCACACCTGATCAAAGTGCCATATATGCTCTGCTGTAGCAAAGCACTGCAACTGTCACACGGTATTAAATTGCAGTCTCGTCCTCCTTTTGTCGCTGACTATTGACACAAAATCCCGGGGGGTGGAGGAGAATGATGTGATACATCTTCAAGAGACATGTATACTTGCTAAGCGTGACACAACTGACACGTTTGCTATTAATGCTTGCGGTAGCCAGCAAAGCCTGAAAGCTTGGTCACAAGGCATAGGCATCCCACGTTCAATTGATATTCTATGATGATATAAGAGAGACAAGAAATAGTGAGCTATAAGACGAAGGCTGTTCACACAAGTTTCAGATATAAAAATCTGCTATTACTCCAGCAATTGCCATTGGAACGTAACCACGATACTTGTCTCTGAGCCTGCTCCAACAAAGTAAAATAATATATATCCTATTCTGGAGAACTCATTCCGTTCAGTAAACGACCTATCAACTTCTATGCCATCTGAAAGACTACTTGGATACTTCTGCATGGTTGCCCACATGCATACTACCACCTCCTGAAGAGGTGGTCAGTTTTGAGATATTGTTATTGCCTTGCTTCACGTTTATTGCACCGCTCTTCGTACCTTTCGTCCAATGATCTCGTGCGGCATCCATAGCAGGCTGGTTGTTTGCTTTCAATCTCACCATCTGAATTATCTGAGACAAAACAATTCTATACCCGGGATCATTCTCGCTCCTGAACTTGGTCATCATCACATGGTCAGCATGGATGGAATAGAATTGGTAGCCTGGAATTATCGCTGATTGACTATCCACAATCTAGAATGACGGTCAACACTTTCATTTAGAGCGCTCGGTTTAAGATTTTTACCTTGTGCGAAATAGGTCCTTTATGCATGGGTAGTTCTTCGAAGAAGCAAGTCATCTTTGGCTCCGATTTATGATTTTCCTCACGCCTGAGTCGCAGCATCTCATGGAAATCGGAAGTGATGATAGCAAGGACTTCTGAGTCACGCTCCAGCACACCTAAGAGCGTGGAGTCAGTCGGACGAAAGATGCTCGTGACGCTAGCCATGAATATAGCGAACTTTGCTGCATCTGCACCACAGTGAGGAGTGCCCATGAAGATGATCCCCAGTGTCAAATCCATGATCTTTCGTATGGACTCCTCCGGGCTTCGATTAGCGAGAGAAAGGGCCTGCATTATATCAGTATCTAGATGTCATATCAAGTCAAGCTTGAAACAACGTACATTCTTTACCACGAGGCCTCCAAGGCTATGGGCCACGAAGAGGATGGGAACGTCCTCTGTGCCATCGAGGATCCTCTCTTTATTGAGCTCACCCAAGAGGTTTCTGGCATGCTGCGCAATTGTATTCTGCCCGGCTGGCTCACCAAAATTGACAATATCTGCGTCGTACCAAAATGTCATGATCTTCGCTTGTATTTTTGCCTTTGAGAGCCCTCCTGGGAGCATGACCTGAGGCCATGGCTTTGAGTCCTTCTCTGGGTACGTCCAAGTACTTCCCCCTTTCCCTCTGAGGCCGTGGACGAAAAGAATGCTGTCGTTTTACTCGAATGAGCCAGGATTACGTTGTGTCGCAGGGTCCATACTTACGTTACCTGTGCCGTATCAGAAGGTACGTGCAATGGACTAATACCATACTGAGACATGATTCCTGCTTTCTAACCTTTGCTCATCAAGCTTGAAGGTTGCGAAGACAGCTAGCGTGACTATATCGAGGCTATGTAGGTAAGTTGATTGATGTGCAAGTGCAAGGTCAGATGCATTTGCTACTTATTTTCCACTCATGCGGCAGCCGAGAATTAGCGTACTGCAGGAGATAGCAAACAAGGAAGCGTGCGGCTTGATGGGGTGTTGCGACTGTCGAAGCGAAGGCCACCCACCCAGCTTCAAGATTTGCAGCAGCCAAGGTAAGAGCGGCATGAGTGGCTTGGAGAGGACTAGCCGAGAAAGAGTTTTGGCGGGCCCGAGGATCTACCCGGGAGATGGTGGGGAGGGGCGCGGAGGGCAACTTGTTGTTTTCGTTCGTCAGTACAGTATCGATTGAGTTTACATCAATCAACAAAATATTTATAAACAAAATCATCAGGTATTTCAAATAAAAAAGATTTATAACTAAGCCAAAGCCTTTATTATTATTAAATTAAAAAAATATTATTAATATTAATTAAAAATATATTTAATTAAATTAATTATATATAATAATTATATATATACTTGTCGCCGTCACTGTCGTGCCACGCTGTTGTCATCTGAGCTGCTGATAACGTCTTCAATAAGTCATCGTTGTCTTGCGTACTGATAACGGGCTCCTCTCGGCAGTCTTTCGACCTTTACGGACTCTGTCACCGATAAGGTCATCTTCGCATTTGTCAGCAATTTCGCAACAGGAGCAGGAGGCTATAGCTGAAATTCGAGTTCGTTCTAGGCAGAGCGTACGAAGGCCCCGGTCAAAAGTCTGGGTAATACAGGGTCTAACCGCCTATAAGGTGCTAGGGGGTCCCTGTAGGGGGGCTGTGCGCCCCTGTAGGAATAACGTACGTGCGCTACAGCCACCAACAAGGCCCTGTAAGCCCTGTGATTGGTCAGTTTCGAGGAGAGTGAAGCATGATTTTATTCGACTAGTTTTGAAGCTTCTGCTTAGACTGCCCCTTTTTACGTCCTTCCTGATATAAGTTATCACCTTTACACTTAATAACCTCCTGCACATGAAGATATACTCGCTCAATCCAAGCCTGAATCCTCTCCTGAGATAACTCTTTCCAACCCTTAATCCAAGCCTCTCTCAACGCCTTTTCAGAGATTATTGGACCCCGTTTTATTGTTTCCCTCTTCATCCAAAACCAGGTAGGCTCAATTACGTTCAGATCAGGTAAGTTCGCCGGCCAGAATATTTTTTGGATCTCCCATAAATCAAAAATCTCCTGTTGATATCGAGAAGCGTGAGCGGGAGCATTATCCTCTTGAACAAGCGTTCCAGGTCTCTCTTTTAAGCACTCCTTTACAAAAGGAAGAAGCTTCGCGATTAGGATCTTCTTTTGGTAATTATACCAGTTGATTCCTCCCCGTCCTTCGTTCACAACGTATGCACTAGTTTACTCAGTATACTTGAATTGAGCACAAGGGCCGCTCTGATTCCGGGTAATATAGATTCGCGACATAGCGTATTCCAGCTCCCACTTCGATTTATCTAACTCGAACCTAGTATCGTTTAGGCGTTTTAAATCAGCTTGCATAGCCTTTCGTTCGGCGGCCGTCTCTTTTTCCCATATATGGTAAGGGCCCTTGTGATCCCATGAGAAACAGCTCCACCACATGAATTCCTTCCTGCCCTTCCACCTTCGAACGACGACGTGCGGGTAATACGTCTCTTCCTTCTTCCTCCATACTCTTCTCTTTCCTCTTACTCCTCCTAAAACAACGCTCGTCTCGTCCAAAAATATCACGTTTTTCCAGTCTTCAAGCGTCCAGTGCTTTCGCTCTAAACACCACGCAAGTCGAGCCTTCTTGGCGTCCTCCGTTAATCCAGGCTTAACAGTCCTCTTGAAAACACCATAGCCATGCTCAGTAAGCACCCTGTAAACTATACTTGCAGAGACTACTTGACGACCAGGTATTCCCGTGACTTCAGCTGCAATACGAGCACATGACCAACCACGAGTTATTGAGTTCTTGGTTATTGTTTCAATAATAAATAAGACAGTGGCTATGGAGATTTTAGGACGACCTAAACGAGGAGCGTCGTCGACATGCTCTACCTCTACAAGTATTCCTGGAATCCAGCCACGTGATATAGCTTTTGATCTAAGCTTATAATAACCTGACTTGGAAACACCAATTTTTATAAGGATTATAGGGAAGTCAGGAGGCGTTCCTTTGTCGAATCTTGTAAGGGCACTAATTCGTGCTCCAATTAAGTTTCCCCTCTTGTTCGTACCCTCTTCAGGTCTTGCTAAGGAAGCGGTAGATTCAGAAGTCTTAGAAGGGGGGCTGGTCTCGTGATCAGAAGGGCATACTTCGTCAGGGCCATCGTCTAAATCGTCGGCGTCCTCCCATATTTCAAAATCAATATCATACGCAGAGGAAGAATCAGATAAATTATTAAATAAGCTTATTTTGACGTATAGAATTATAAAAACAGACGAATTATAATCTCAAATATAAAGATTTAAAAAATAATTAAAAATAACGAGAATCCAAGCTCCCCGATATCGCACTCTTTCCCGCATGCTTGACATGCCATAAGTCTATACTTGACTCGATTCCTGACTCAATAATCTTTAAAAAGAATACTGTATAAGAGGCGTTATTAATTAAGTTAAATGGAGAGAGGAAGTGAAGATATAAGGAGCGGTGTGCCCCGCAGCTCGCTTACTTATCACCTGATTTCAGCGTAAGACCCACTAAAACACCCTGTATTTCAGGTGATCCACACCTGTATTATTGGCTAATATAACCCTGGCGAACAGACCTTTTAGTGGTTTAGTGCTGACGAGCCACAAACGCCTCTTACAGGGGCGTTACAGGGCATTTAGGGTCTCATGCCCTGTATTACCCAGACTTTTGACCGGGGCCTTCGTACAGTCACTTACAAAATCGGCTTCGTGCGCTTTCGCCAAAAAGAATTGTGTGCACAGACCACCTCATCCGGCGCTAAGCACGTGAAACATGCGGATCCTGCCTGACCATCAGGTGACATGGCTACCTTAGGCATCAGCCGTGGAGAACTATACGGACTTCAATGATGTTCAGCAAGCCTATCTCAAGTTGACTGGCCTCGGTCAGAAGGCCCACTTCCCTCACATGGATTCTCCGAGTCCAGGCTTGGGAATGGTACTTGCCGTAACGTTACGTAAGCGTTACGGAACGGTATCACGGGGTAACGTCCATTTCGGTACAGTAACGTTCCGTAACGTTACTCTCGCCCAATTAGGCAACCTTCCCTTTTTATTAATTTTTATAAACCAAAATAATACTAGATATAATTCTTTATTAAATAATTATAAATTTTAATTTTAAGGTTAAAAAATTAATAAAAGTAAAAGATATTAATTATTTAAGTTTAACTCGGATTTTCTCGTATTCGCGAAATTTCTACGTTCTAGTCCGAGCGCTGCAAGTCTTCACTAGCGTAGAACACTCCGCGTAACGCGTTACCCGGTCACGTTACGTTACGTTACACGCTAGTGGAACGTTACGTAACGTTACGCAGTTTCGCGTAACTTTCCCAAGCCTGTCCGAGTCTGCCAAATTCTGACACCCTCCAAGACTTGAATTCTTTCCCTCCCGATACTCATCAAACAATTTTTAATTGCAAGGTGTGAGATAGCCTCAGATATCAAAACTGCTGGCGAGTCCTCGATGCTAACGTACTGCAGTGTCAGGAGGTCTCTCCTTCCTTTCGATCAATGAGATGTCACATACAGTACGTGAAAACATCTAGAGACATCTCATGATCTACTCTCAAACCTCTCCCGACGACCTTCTCCTTCTTCTTCCCCTCTCCTCCGCGCGATCTCTCGCTTTCGTCTTACCACAGCTTCTCGTGGCTTTGGAACAGTCAGCGGGACTGTGGAAGGAGAAATTCTTCATCTCACACTGCTAATTTCTCCTAGCCCGGACACAGGGATTCACCCTCGTCACCCCTTTATCAAAATACATCGCTCGTTCAGACAACTTTCTCTATTAGGCTGCTGTGCATGAAGTTCGAGAAGGACTACAAAATCGAATGGTTGTTGGAAGTTTTTGATATGAAAAGTTCGCCGCCTTTTGTCGCTTTGTCGTACGAATGGGGAGAAAACTCGACTAATAGATCAATTCGACTCAACGATTACGATATTTTGATTCGTGAAAATCTCTACCAAGCTTTAGCCTCACTCACTGCGGAAGTACGAAACTCAGATTCTGATTTACAACGACACACGTCTCCTTTCTCCGCTTTACTGGAGCATAATAAGAGGACCCTATTCCTCTGGGTCGATGCTCTATGCATTGATCAAGGGTGTCGTTCGGAGCGAGAAATACAAGTTGCCAACATGGGTCAAATATACTCCCATGCCGCTGCCGTGTTGGTTTGGCTAGGTTTGCAAGACGAAGATAGCCACAAACTCATTCGTTGCCTTGAACTGCAGGAAGAGAACGCATGCAAAGGTCACTGCCAGGATCTTCAATCAGCTCTTAGTAGCATTCTCAATCGGAGCTACTGGTCTAGGATGTGGATTGTCCAGGAGATTTACCTCGCAAAGGAGCTATACGCGGGCTGTGGAGATCACTTCCTTCAATGGGACTCTTTGGGAGACGTTTTAGATTTGCGGTCGCAAATTGGCTCTGCTGACGTAAACGACCTTACCAACACCAAGGCCTGGCCCATTATACAACAGAGGATGTCTCGCGGTGCAGAAGGGGGCCGGATCCTCAAACGAAGGCTTGATAAGAATATTATGTGTTTCGGCGATAGGGAATGCTCAGACACCCGAGACCGGGTGTACTCGCTTCTTGGTGTCTCTTGGACTGATAATCTGTTGTTGGTTGACTATAGTATCGACAATGATGAACTTTTCGTCAGAGTTGTAAATAGCATCAACTGGGAGGATGAAGTATGGCGGGGCAGTACAGAGATCGAACACTTCGGGAATTTCGTTCGATACCTCTGTCGATCTCTGGAGGTTAATCGGAGGTCTCCAAAAGTTCAAGATGCTGTCAAGGACATCAGAAGCCGGATTAATAAGGAATACCGGAAGGACATTGCTTCTAAAGTTGCTACCTACCCCATGAACATCCTCTTCCCCCACCGCGCCAAATGCGTTGTCTCATAACCTGTACGCACTATTTACATGGTTCCTTATGAAGTACTTGTTATAGCAAAATCTTAGGTTAGGGTTAGGATTTTATAGATTGACGCACTATGCATTATTCAAGTTTCTCCTAAGGGTTGGGAGCTAAAAGCTTCAAAAATGGGACTCGTCTACAGCAAGGCTTGGTGGCAATCGCTTCGGGGAAAGAGTGCTAACATACCCCCTCGAGGATATGTTCTAAATCCTGTCGCGATAATGCTAGCCATTATGGGCTCAGTTATTAAGATTCTTAGTTTCGAAGTTATTGTACAGTAGAGTTCGAAATCGGCTTCAGTTCGGAACACCCAATCAATGATTTTCATTGTCGACCCATAATTTAGGTGCACTAGCCCTAGTCTGTTCGCAACCCCTGCATTCGCTTATTTTCGATGATGATGAAGTTTATTCGCCCGGCTCTGAACCTAAAGGGCATACCACGGGGTGCGGAATTCGTTGCCGGCCTTAAGCGAGAACACCAAAATCGCACCAAAATCACCAACTTCGAGAAATTAAATCCATTGCATGCAAGAATCTAAATAGTTTATATTATATCTAATTAAACTCAATAATATAACGTTTTATTTTTTTTTAAAAGAAATAAACTTTTAAAAATTTCTAAGCTATAAAATTCTAAAATAAAATTTTCTTTATTAAAAATTTTTATATATAAAAATAATTATACACTAAAAGAAGTCGTAATATAAAGAGATATATAGTATAGATACTTTATACTCTCTAATATTCCCATTTTAAAATTTAGGGCTTTATATTTTATTTTTGATTTTTAATAAATTTTTGAAACTTTTATTTCTAGTATAATTTTGGTGTTCTCGCCTAAAGCAGGCAACGAATTCCTGCACCCCTTGGTGGCACTAGACTATGATTATATAATGCACTTCTTTCGGTGTTTTGTGGATTAATAGTCGGTCATCCTTCTCTGTTCGCTTCGCTTACAGTCGGCGAAAGCAAGTGTCGTCAGCAAGCAAGTGTCGTTCTGAGATTTAGTATGGGAAACCCTACCAAAAATTAGAAAAGAGGTGGAATTTATCGCAAAGCAGGCTTTAAATTCTAAATTATAACCACACCACCCCTTTAAACTTTATTCTAATATAATATAAATATTTATCTATATATATTTTTGTT
>Ga0302221_10001383_pt1 | contig 15785 bp, 3 predicted proteins | sample II_Palsa_E2_1_FD_193517 | JGI IMG/M metagenome (GOLD analysis project Ga0302221, IMG submission 193517) | Peat permafrost microbial communities from Stordalen Mire near Abisko, Sweden - II_Palsa_E2_1 | ecosystem: Environmental > Terrestrial > Soil > Palsa > Peat permafrost | place: Sweden... | reverse complement strand
CTTTAAAAATAGTTTATAAATAAATTATATTAAAGAGCTTAAATCTTTTAAAGCTTAATTACAAAGACTTTATAATAAACTTAACTAAAGTATAGCTTAATATAAAGAGCTACTTCGGGCAAGTAGCTAAACTTTAGCCTTTACTTAATAAGAAGATAAGTTTGCATCTTAATAAGCCTAAAATAGTTTATAATATTAAAGTTAATTGCGCGAAATTGTAGCAAAGAAAGGGAATAGCAATATAGCTAACAAGTATATACTTTAATTTGTCTCTTAATAATAGTAATATAAGGTTAAAGTCTAAAATATAGCAATTAAACTTTACACAAATACTATATTTAGTCTCTTATAGCAAGTACCTATTATATTAATATAAAGTTATAAGTACTTATTTGCGCTATCTTTTTATAGTCTATCTCCCTCTAGTTATTGCTATTAGAGGGATAGTAGTATGCGCAATTAATTAAGAAGATCCTATAATAAAGCGGGAATTATTTATTATATTAAAAGATAATAAGGCAACAGCAAATAAACTATTTTAGAAGAGTTATTAAGAAAGTATTATTATAGTTAAGAAGTGTTAGCTAATTCTTTAGCAAGCAAAATAAGATACTTATAAATTAAACTCCTTTTTTTGCAAATAATAGCAAGAATAAGATAAGCTAATAATTATAATTAGCTATGATTTTATAATTGCGACAAGAAAATCTTATTACAAGTTAATATAACATAGAAACTATTAAGTTTATTAACTTTAGCTATATTGTTTCGAGGATGCTTCCTTAAGTCATTTTTGCTAATAAGACATTTTCGAGGGCAGTTTTAATAATAGCATTTTTAGAGTTGTTTTAAAGGCTAGTTTCGGAGGCTAGTTTAGGAGGCTAGTTTAGGAGGCTAGTTTAAAAGGCTAGTTTCGGAGGCCAGTTTCGAAGACAGTTTCGGAGGCTAGTTTCGAGGCCAGTTTCGGAGGCTAGTTTAAGAGGACAGTTTAAGAGGCCAGTTTCGGAGGCCAGTTTGGGAGGCCAGTTTTAGAGGCTAGTTTGGGAGGCCAGTTTGGGAGGCCAGTTTCGGAGGCTAGTTTTAGAAGACAGTTTCGGAGGCTAGTTTCGGAGGCTAGTTTTAAAGGATAGTTTCGGAGGATAGTTTAAGAGGACAGTTTCGGAGGACAATTTGGGAGGCCAGTTTTAGAGGACAATTTAGGAGGCTAATTTAAGAGGAGACAATTTAAGATGCTAGTTTATTTCTTATATTCTTATATTATTTAATATTTATATATTAGTTAAAGGTTTATTAGTTAAAGGTTTATAAATAACATATCTTTTCCTTTATCTCTTGCAAACAAGTTTAGCACTTTAATAGCACGCTTAAATTTATCCTTAGTAGAAATTAAAATATCTTCCCCTTTAACTTTATATAATATATTATAATAAAGGCGCGTTGCTAAATTACTATATGCTAAATGCATTGCTTTTAGAGCTACCTTAAATTAGTCTTAGCTTAAGTGCATGTATTATATATCCTTGTAGTTTATACCTTATATATTTTTATTTATAATATCTAAAATTGCTACAAGAATATAAACTAGCACTATATAAGCCTTTATATAAGTGCAATTAAGCTAGATAATAATTGTTCAATAAATAAGGTAATGCTCCCCTTTTAGCTAAGAAGGAGGATGATATAGTTTTTAATTAGCTGCAAAAGAAATAGTCTTCTTTGTTTAATTTGCTATTTGCTACTTCTTCGAAATTGCCTTAGCGTTATCTAATATTTTAGTATTTAAAGTCGCCTTAAAAGATGGTTTTAAAGTAATAATTATAAAAGTCGAAGCTATAAACTTGGCATTACCTTTATTAACACTTTAATCGGGCTATTATTTGACATGGCAGCGCTAAGTCTTCTTTTATAGTAATAAGAATTGTAAAGCTATAGCAATAAGAGCTTGCTATATCCAAGTTTACACTATATCCTTTTAAGTAACCGCCAAAGATTTTATTATTAACTTAGATATCCTCTATTTAATATCGCGTAACACATCGTCTTTAGTATGCTAATTTAAATTCTTTTTACTTTAATATTCCTTATATGCGCTTTATAATTATTGTTTAATAATATTGCTATTATAGCCGGTAATAGTTCTAATAACTAGCTTTATATTTAATTACATAATTGTGTCATTGCGTTAATACTAGCAAATGTTATAAAGTTTATATTTTGCAGAGTAAAGAGCTATAATTTAGCTGTACTTTTATTATATTCGGTTGGTAATAGATTTTAGTATAATAGCTAAACTAGTAATATCTTAGCTAATAACTTGTTAATTTTGCTTTGTTTCTAATAAGGTTTTTTAGAATTTATACTAATAGCTATTAATCTTTGTTGCCGGGAATAACAAATGTCTATTAAAATGTAAAGGCTTAAGGGATATATAAGGAATTGGAGTCTTAATATTATAATTTGTAAAGTAATACAAGAGTAAACTTAAAGCTAACACAATTATATAAAGTGATATTTGATATATAAAATTTAAGACAAGTATAAGCGTAATAGACTAAGAATGTTTAATAATTATAAAATCGATCTTTAAAAGAAGCTAAAGGTTAAGGAATTATTTGTTTTATTTATAATTTAAGGCTTTAAAAATAGGCTAAAGTTAATATAGCTAAGCTAGCCTTTCCTAAAATAGCTTAGCATAAGGCAAAATTGTTCTTAGCAATTTGTCCTTTGCAAAACTGCCTTTTATAAAATGCCCTCTTTATTATATTATATATTAGCATATATTATTATACTGCAACGCGTCTTTAATTTATATATCTTAATTTTAATATTAACTTTAACTTTAATATATATACATTTAGCTTGCAAAATATTATCTATTGCTACTTGCTACGCTTTACCTTTAAAGCTCTTCTTTTAGCTACTACTTTTAAAATTATAACTATAATAGCTAAGCCCTTTGGTTTACTTATTTAAATAGCGCAAAAGTTACTAGATGTTGATATGCTAAGTAAGTTATCTAATCTTATAATTTAAGCTCTTTAAAAACACGTCTAATAATTTTTAAATATTGCTCCTCTTGCCTCTAAAGCTTAATCTATTACGCTATTGCGTTTATAATAAGTAGTTAGGCCTCCTCTTTTACTTTTAGATTGCTTTATATTAAATATTAAGCTTTTCAATAAAGCAAATTAAAGTCTTTTAAATCTATTGCTATAAGGTTACTTTATCTTGATTACTTTATTAATAGATAACTAGTTTCGCCTATTATAAACTAAGAAGCTTTATAGTAGCTATTGCTCTTAAAATAAGTTTTGCGCGTTTATAAAGGAGACTTTTAGCTTTGCTTTTGCTCTTATAAATTATAAACTTGAATTTAAATTCACATTGCTAATAAAGGGACTTTTTAACAAGTATTTTATTATATTATTTGCAAGTGCATTTACAAATGCTATAAGTATAATGTTTAATGCTTCTTGTCCTTTTTAAGGACTAAGTATATTAATGCTTTGCCTTTAAAGACTTATACCCAAAGAGCTTATTTTCCGCTATAGTTATTAGGCACTAAAAATATTACAAGTCCTTATTACTAAGAAACTTATAGTCGAGAAACTTGTAATCCTTATTACTAAGAAACCTGTAGTCTTTATTACCGAGAAACTTGTAGTCTTTATTGCCAAGAAACCCGCAATCCTTGTCGCTAAGAAACTTGTAGTCCTTATTACTAAAAAACTTATAATACTTATTACTAAGAAACTTGCTATTATAATTAATAGGCGCTTTAAAGGAATTATATACGATATTAGTTAATTGCTTTAAAGAGCTAACGAGGAAGAAATTGCAAGCTTGCCGGAAAGAGAAGAGGACAAGTTAAAATAAGATTATAACTTGCATATAAAAGAGTATAATAAGTATTTTTGCGATATAAATAAAGACAAGTATTTACTTTTCTCTTTTTAGTATTAATTTTTATACTAATAAAGTAAGCTTAAAATGTAATAGGGATTAGATAATATTGCTTATATACATCTTAACTTGCATATATAGCTTTAAGTTTGTCGACTATTTTATTATAATCCTAAATTTAAGATAATACTAGATTATATTATTAAAGTAGGATTTTTTAGAAGACAACTCTTGCTTATATAAGTATATAAGGTTTAATATAGCCTTTAAATGTTTAATACCCTTGCTTAATCTCTTTTTCTTAGCTATATTATAAGTATTAGCAAGACTATTATAATATACGTTATTGCTTATATTTAGTATTATATTAATTATATATAAGTTTAAATTAAAGCCTCCTTTAAAGGACATTATTATTTAGATAATCCTCTTGCAAATAAGGAGATTATATCTTGCACTTATAATAAGGAATTTATTAAGCGCTTCGGATTTAATTGCTTATATGCCCTTTTAAGTTTTACTTATTTTATTAAAAAGAGGCTTAAAGTTAATATTACTTTAATTCCTTTTAGCTTTCTTGACGTTTAAATATATAAAAGTTAAGCTTATTTCCTTATTAGCGGCAAATATACACTAATTGTAGTTAAAGTATATAATTAGCAAGTTCTTTTTATAAAAGTAAAAGGACTTTTAATTAGCGAGGAAAAAGAGTTTAAAAATAGTAATAAGAACTTAATGCTTTCGGAATTTATATTATAACTTAAGAATAGCAAAGTTTTTATAGTCTCGATATTTAATTCTTTTTAAATTAAGTTTTTCGATATTTTTAAAAAGAAAAAGTCTTAGCAAGTTTAGCTAAAAGGGGAAAAAAAGAAGAATATAAAAGGTAAGTAATATATAATAAAGCTAAAACTAGTTACTTATAATTTATAACCTTATTAAATTGCAATTATGTTTACCCTTTTCTAAGATGAATTTTATATTAAACAGAATTCCGGATTAATAACAATTAAAGCCCTTAAAATCTTGCAAAGATACTAAGGCTATAATTTGCTTTGAAAACTAAGTTTACCTTATATATATTATAGGGTTTCTATTATTCTTATAAGCGGAACTTTATTATAGTCTAGGCTTAAAGATATTACTTATTATATTAAAGCAATAGTCGAGCTAAAGTAAGTTAAAGATAAGATTTTGCGCAATTAAATAAGTTTTAAAGCAATTAAAATAAGTAAATAATAGGAAAAATATTACACTAAGACTTTAAATATAAAACTTGCAAACTGGATTATTTAAGACTTTTAACTGCTTATAGAAAAACTCTTTATTCGATTTATTATTACAAGTAACTTCTTAGGCTTTCCCTTAATTAAAGTGCCTTAATTTATTTATAATAAGATCTTTTATAATAATAAGAAGGAGTAAAATAATTGTTATAAGTAGCTATATATTGCCGAGAAGGAATTACTAAATATTAAAGAAAAGAGGAAAAGAGAATAATAAAGCAAGGATTATTACAAAAATATAAATAATTATTAAAGTTTTAAGAAAGATCTCTTTAATATATATTACTAAGCCTGACTTTGCGCCTTGTTTCCGGCTTTAATAGACTTGAAAAACAAAGATAATAGACCTTTTAAACTAATTAAGTAAGAATAAATAGACTATATCCGCTTAAAGAAGAATAATAACATTTAATAATAAGTTTTTAAGTTAAATTCGGATACTTATTTTAAGAATCTTAATATAATTATTGCTTTATTTACTAAGTATAAAGTAATTAGTAAGAAGATAGATAAGTAATATAACTTTATTAATGCAAAAAGAAAGGAGGCTTATTAAATTTAGACCTTATACTTCTTTGTTAGTGCTTATATTTTATATATATTATAAAACTGTATTAATATATGAAGCTAATTATATTCTTTAATAAATAATATATATTTGCAAGATTTCGAAAGAAGATATTATTTAAATTAATAAAATAATAACTGCTAAAGCAATTATTACTTATCTTGCAAGGTTTTATTTCGATATTAATAAAGAAGCTTTAAATTAAAGGATTACCTAATATATTATTATAATAAGTAACGCTTTTGTAACTAATTTAACTTTAGCTAAGGCTATATTAGTCAAGTTTTTAGAACCGGATTATTAAGCTACTATTATAATATAAGGGTATACTTGATATTATAAGCAAAGAAACAAGAATATAAAAGTGTGTTCTTAAGTATTTCTTATAAAGGATAATGCTATAGAAGATAAAATTTGCATAGTTAATAAGCTATAAGCTAATATTACTAAAGCTATAACGCAAGCGTTAGCTAATATTTAAAGTAAAAGTAAAGGCAAAGCCTTAGTACAAGTAAAATAAGGACAAAGTTTAATGCAAGTTATTGACTTTAATAATAATTTGTATAATAAGTAGCAAAATTGGACCCCTTAAATAAAATTGTCCTTTAAATTATCCTTTTAAACTTACCTTTAAAACTGACCTCTTAAACTAACCTCTTAAATTGACCTCTTAAACTAACCTCCCAAATTAACCTTTTAAACTAACCTCCTAAACTAGCCTCTTAAACTATCCTCTTAAACTAGCCTCCTAAATTGACCTCCTAAACTAGCCTCTTAAACTAACCTTTTAAACTAGCCTCTTAAACTAACCTCCTAAACTGTCCTCTTAAATTAACCTCCTAACCTAACCTCCTAAATTGTCTTTAAATTGTCCTTTAAACTATCCTCTTAAATTGTCCTCTTAAATTGCTCTCTTAAATTGTCCTTTAAACTGTCCTTTAAGCTGCCCTCTTAAACTGTCCTCTTAAACTTACACTAGCCTCTTAAATTAGCCTTTAAAACTACACTAAAAATGCTACTATTAAAACTGCCCTCGAAAATGTCTTACTAGCAAAAATGACTTAAAGAAGCGTCTTTAAAATAACACGGCCAAAGTTAATAAACTTAATAGTTTCTTATTATATTAACTTATAATAAGATTTTCTTATCGCAAGTATAAAATTATAGCTAACTATAATTATTAATTTATCTTATTCTTGCTATTATTACAAAAAAAAGGAATTTAACTTATAAGCATTTAAATTAGCCTCTTAACTATCCTTTTAAACTATCCTCTTAACTATATCTCTTACTTTAAAGACTTAAGCTAAATCCTCGACGCAATAATAAAACCCTTGTGTTATTGCTATAAATAAGAGAAAAAGGTTAATAATAATAGTAACGATTTTGCCCCGTTAAAGGCTTATAGTTATATAGGCAGCTAAACTATATTACCTCTCTATTTGTATTACAAGTTTCTTAAGCTGCACTAAAAGGCAAAGCAAGAGCTAGCAAAGCAAGAGCTAGCAAGGCAAGAGCTAGTAAAGCAAGAGCTGGCAAAGTAAAAGCTAGCAAAGCAGGAGCTAGCAAGGTAAGAGCTAGTAAGGTAAGAGCTAGCAAAGCAAGAGCTAGCAAAGTAAGAGCTAATAAAGCAAATATATTACTATTTGCAAACTTAGTTGCAACTTTTGCTAATTTTTTAAACTTTACTTACTTAAATTAGTCTTTATATACCATTATTTTATCGTCTTTTCTCTTTAAGAGTACAAATGTAATTTGCGCCGGCAATTGCTCCTTATTACTAGCCTCGTCCGCTTTAATAGTATTAAAGTCCCTAATAAAGTTATAAATTATAATTAAAGCTATTCTTGTAGCTTTATTTATTAGAATACTAGTCGCGCTAGCATTAATAAAAGGAAACGCAATTAACGCGCATTCGAGATTTAAAGCTATTTATAAAGCATTTTCGTATATATAAGATAACTTAATATTTATTCGAAATCTTTAATAGTTAAAAAAATCCGGCCTTATAATATTAATAATATATTATACGTTTACTATATTATAAGGGAGTATAAGGTATATATACTTTATATTATTATTATTAGGGTAAGCATCTTAAAGTTTTTTAAATAATTTATTGCTAGCAAGCAATTGCATTTAAGTATTAATAGAGTTTAAACTACTATTAGATTTGCAGTAATTAAAAAGCAAAGGACCGGTTATATTAATAATTGCATTTATAGCAAATTATATAATATCCCTTATAATTATATTAATTTTAACTCTTTAATATAATATAATATATAAAACGTTATTTGCTTGCTTTAATAGCATAGTAATAAGATATTCTTATAAAGTTACTTTAAAAAAAGTCAATAATAAGGTTAAGACTCGAAGTAACTATCAAGTTTAAGCTACTTAAGTTATAATATAACAAAGGATAAAATTTAAGTATTATATATAAAGAGGGCATATGTATATAAACGTTTATAAGTATATAAAGAAGATTATATTAATATTAGCGCAATATTCTATGATTAAGCATTAGTTTAATTCAAGGCCTCTCCTTTTTTAAATTAAAAATAGTTAAAACACGCTCTTTATAATAATGTTATTTTTATTACTTTGCAAATAATAAAGGCTTTGTTTATAATAATATTAAAGAATACATTTAATAAGAAATATTGCTTTGTCTTTAGCGCGCTAGCTATTACTTACTAGTAGCTATTTATATTAAAAGGTTATTATCCTTTTAAATTGTCCTCTTAAACTATCTTTTAAATTATCCTTTAAACTATCCTTTTAAGCTGCCCTCCTCTTAAGCTATCCTTTAAGCTATCCTCCTCTTAAGCTACCCTTTAAGCTATCTTCTTCTTAGGCTATCCTCCTCTTAAGCTATCCTCCTCTTAAACTATCCTTCTTGCTTCTTAAAGACTTTTAATAATAAATTTTAGTATATTATTTGTTAGTATTTGTTAAAGTTTAGCTAAGTTGCTTAACAACTTCTTAATAAAAGTTATACTTTGCAAAATTAAGCATTTTATAACAATTAGAAAGCTTAGCATACTTACTTAGCAGCTCCCTTATAAACTAAAGCCTCTTTATTACAAGTTTCCTTCCTTTTAATTAGATAATTATATATAACTACTTTATTTTTACTACTTGCAATAGTTATAAGCCCGGTTTGCGTGTTATTTGCGCACCTTTATTAATAATAATACAATTATAATAGTGCTTTTGCAGTTAATCCTTATTATTAACTTTATTAAAAGAATATATAGCATTCTTTATTCTTATAATCCCTCTTAATAATAGCATTTTTCCTTCTAGTTTCCGATATATGCCTTGCTAATAAAAAAAGCTTCTTTAAGTAATATGCTAAGCTTAAAATTAACTTTATATCTTATAATATATAGCACTTAGCTAACCCTAACGCTTTTAACGCTTTACACTTGCTCTTTGCTAAGCTATTTTACTATTAACAATTAACTAAATAACTAAGTAATTAAACGTTAAACAAAATACCTCTTTAATAATATAAGATATAAATAAGAGGCTAGAAGGGAAGCAAAGAAGGGAGCGCAGCTATAAGCCCCTCGACTAGCTAAATTTGAGGATATTAAAGAGGAATACTTATTCCGGCTTAAAGAGTATACTATTAAGTAAAGGAATTGGTTTATTTAAAGCTTTTAATACTAAAATACCTAAGATTAGGTATATTATATAATACAGTTTGCCTTACTTGCATTACACTTTAAGTTACTTGTTACCTAAAAATAACTCTTCCTCTAAAATATTATATAAGGTTTATATAATTAATTTTAGCCCTCGGAAGATAATACTCGGGATTAAGTAAGGGAAGACTACTAAAAAATACTCAAGTATAGCAAATTTAGCTTAATCAATCTTATAATTTAATTGCAAAGAAATATTAATAAAACCTTTTTATAATATTAAATAAAATAGTTTCTTATTATAATACAAATTTCTTAAGCAATAAAATTAAGTATAAAGTTAGCTAAAATAAGTTAGCAAATTTATATATATATTTTGTTAGCTATAATAAGATTAAATAGTTAAAATTTAAACTATTTTATAATAAATATTATAATATCGGCTAGCGGGCGCTTTCTCTTATTAAAATTCGACAATAAATTGCAATTTAAGGCTTTGCTAAGTTTTTAAATTTGTTAATTATAAAGTAAGGCAAAATTTTGCCTTAAATTTAATTAATCCTTAAAAGTATCCCTTAAAAACCTTTATTAATAATATATTTGACTTGCTACAATTAGCACTCGTGTTTGCCTTGCATATCATTTTTAGGAGCTATAAGTAAATTAGCTTCTTTTAAATTACAAAGTAAATCCTCGAAAACTTTTTAAAGTAGCAAGAAGCAAAGTAACAAGCGATATTAATAGCGTTTTATGCTAGCAAGTCAATTAAATTATTTATAATTAATAAAAAAAACTTTTTGCGCTATAAAGCTAAGGCACTCGAGTTATTTAAAGATTAGCGACGAAAATTGCGAGTTATATCTTATATAAAGAAATACTTTTAAAAGAAAAGGAAGCTAATTAATTAAGCTATATATAAGGAGTTTAAAACCAAAGTTATAAATATATAACTAGATTAAATACTTTCGATCAAGAGCTTCTTATATTTGAGGTTAAACTAAACTAGTTTAAGAGGATAATTTAAAAGGAGGGCAATTTAAAAGGAGGATAGTTTTAGAGGACAGATTTAAAAGATAGTTTTAGGAGATAGTTTAAAGGGCAATTTGGGAGGGCAGTTTCGAAGGGTAGTTTAGGAGGGCAGTTTCAGAGGATAGTTTAAGAGGATAGTTTAAGAGGGCAGTTTCGGAAGGCAGTTTAGGAGGGCAGTTTAAGAGGGCAATTTCGGAGGGCAATTTAAGAGGATAGTTTAAGAGGATAGTTTAGACTTTAAAATTGCCCCCCCGAAATTGTTTACTATAATAGTTGCTTAAAATACCCCGCCTTTTAAAACTTTCTAAGCGCAAAATAGTAATAGCATAATCCTTTACTTTTATATTAATAATAGCTTCTTTTAAGCATATATTAATAGTAGCATTACTAGCAAGCTCCTTTTTTGCTATAATACTTTATCTTATATATACTATAATATATATCCCTTTAACTTGCAATTTTATAACTAACTTTGATTTATTAACTTTACGCTTATATAAGATAAGCCGAGGGCAAATTTATTGCAAGGAGTGTTAAAAGGTTTTAAAAAGCTTAAGTAGCTTTATAAGGCATAAGTGTAAATAGCTAATTAAAGTCTATAAGCATAAGGCGTAATAGCAAGATATATACTATAAGGAAAGAGAATACTATTTACAATTAAAGCTATTAATATAACAAAGAAATAACATTTAATAGTCAAATATAGTTATTTATAAGAATTATATTCTAATAAACTTTAGTAAGGGGGAATTTCCTAAATTTTTAGCTTATAATATTAGAGGGTAAAGCGCAAGGTATATTTATTAGCCCTTTATCTTTTATATTTCTTTATATAGTCCTTGCAAACTTGCAAATAATAGCCTTTAATAATACTTTTAAAGAACTTTGCTATAAATAAGCCTATTAATAGTATACTAGAAGTAAACTTATAAAATAAATATGCTTAAGATATAATATGTGTCGAGTATATAATAATTAAGATATTAAAAACCTTTAGCGCAACTCGGCTTATATAATTTAAAGAAGAAGGGGAAGGCAAATACTTTGCTAGGCAAATTGTTATGCTAAACGAGATTAGGCTTAAAGAAACGCTAATAGCTATTTTGCAAATAAATAAGGAGAACTTTTAATAGCCTTTTATATCTAAGTATAACTAGAGCTTAGCGTCTTAGTTCTCGAGGGCCTAGTGCAATAAGTAAAGTATTAAAGAGTTTTTTAAGGACTTAAAGTTTGTAATAATAGCGCAAAAATAACTAAGAGCAATTAAAATATATAATAATTTAATATAAGCTATATATATTATATTATATAACATTTTAGACGGCGATTAATAATACTAGCAAATGTTTATTATGCAAAGCTAAGTTAAAGGGGTAAAGGCACAAATATATATTATAATATTTTATTTAATTTAAGCTTATTTAAAGTTCCTTTTAAAGTATTAGCCTTTTGCATTTAAACTTGTATAAGCTTTAATAAAGAAGTATTATAGTAGTTAAAAGACAAGAGTATATAATAAAATATATATAGCAAATTAGTAATAAAAGAAATAGTTTAAGCTACTTTTAAGCGCAATAATTATGCTTGTGTTCTTCTTTACTAATAAAACGCTAATAATACGATTATAAGGTAATTAGTCGGCTTAGCTTATTTATATAACTATTAGCAACTTTAAAAGAAGCGCTTGTTAAAAGCAGATGTCGCTAGCTAGTCTTTTAATTAGTTTCTTGCCAATCTTAAAAGAAGTTATTAAGTCCTTTAACTAAGATATAATATATAAAATTAAGTCTAATCTCTATTACTAATGCATAAGCATTATTCTTTAATATTTGCAATATCCTTTAAAAGAATAAAATACTAGCTAATAAGATATTTAGCTTTAAAAAACCTCGCAAAAACCGGCTAGCTAGTTTCTTGCGCTAACAGCTATATATAGCACTATTATCTTATTATTTCAAATATGCTTTATAATTATAAAGAGGTAACTTTTATAATAGGGATTAAGAAGAATAAGCAATATAATATATGTCAAGTGCTATTAAAGGAACTTTAAGACTTTTTAATATAGTAGCTACTAAGAATATACAAACAAATGCGCTATTAAATGCAAATGTAAAGTAATAAGAAAGTTAACTTGATTAACTAAGACTAAGTATATTAAATAAAATGCTTTACTTAAAGTTATTTATTTATAAACATTTATAAAGCAATATTTATTAATATATTATACTAACTTTAAAAGGGCGTCTTTAAAGACCTTATTAACTAGATCTAGTCTCTTACATAAGATCTATTTCTTGGTTAGCAAGTTATTAAAGCAAAGAAGAAGAAAGATTACATATATAATAAATCTCTTAGCGCTATATAGCTTAATCCCCGGTTTATTGTTATACCTTTATACTTTAGCTTAAAACATTTTAATTATTTTAGCTATATTTAGCAATAGACAAGTAATAAAGAGCAAGCCCTAATATAGATCCTTATTTTTACAATCACTTTACTCTTTTATTATAAAGCGCTATTTGCATTAGCGTACGCTTAAGCTTTAATTGACTTTATTTTACTAATATAATATTAAATATATAATAATATTACTTTATACTATATATCTTAAGCTCTTTTTTGTATTAATAATATTAAAGAGGCATTTGCTAAGTATCGACTAACAAATAGTAACAACAAGGCTTACTAGAATTACTTTAAATTTCACGCTTTAAAGTATTATATCGATTTTATTAAGAAGAATAATATACTAAATAAATTCGATACCAAGCATATAAAAAAAATTATATATATCGGGTTAAGGACTTTTAAGACTATATTAACAAGAATATAAATTACTTTAACTAAATTATATTATAAAACACTCGAGATACTAATTATATAGCAATAAAAGACTATTTATTATACTTCTTTAGCACATCTTTGCAAGAAGGAGCTAAGATTAAAGCATAAGTATTTTTTATATTAAAAACCTTATTTAAAGTGCAAATATTTAGCTATAAGAGTTTATTTTAAGATATTTAGTTTAAATTATGTTTACTTTAGCTCGATTATAAAATTATAACTATTACTTGCAAGGCTGCAAAAGCAATTAGCCTTATTAGCTTTATTAAAGCTTTAGCTATATTTCTTAAAATATGCTAGGCAAAGCTAGCAAGTAGATATATTAAAGATAATTTTAATAATTTATATAAAGTAAACTTTACTTGAGTATATAATTATTTAGTATAATTCTATCTTAGTATAAGATGCTAGAGGCGTATTAGTAAGGATAAAAGGGACAATAAAGCTAAAGAGCTAGAGTTTTTAAGATGTTTACCAAGTTAGAGGGAAAAAGGACTATGTAATAATTTCTGCTAAGTCTAAGAGCACCCCCTTATTGCCTTTAATACACTTGTTAACGCGCTAACATTAGAGCAGTTAATAAGGCTAAGACTTAAATAGCTATAAGCCCACCCTTTAAACAGTTAACTAGTCGGGCAATTACGCACCTTAGTTAAAGTGATAAATATAAGCTATCAAGTCGAATTTCCTCGAGAGTTATACCTTGCATATTGCATAGCTTTAATTAATATTTACTTATTAAAAAATATAAGCATACTTGACCTAGTATATAGGATAATAAAAGTATTTAAAGCTCGAGTGCTTATTGCCGAGAGCCCTCGAATTTTAAAGGGATAGCGATTTTATTTACTTTTATTAGTACTTAAAAGTGTATATATTATACTATTATTATTTAAGGCTAAGGCCCGGGCATTAGATGTGTTTTATATTAATAACTATATTAATTAAGATTAATATTAAGTGTTATATAAAGATAATTAAGAAGAGAAAGGGTATTAAAGAGCTAAAAAGATTAAAAAGCAATATAATCTTGCTAAGTAAAAGGCTAAGAAGGGAAAGGGTTTTAGGGAGTAAATGTAAATAAACTATTTATATAAAACACAAAACTATTACTAAAAATGTCTTTAAACTATAAAAATATAACAAGTAAAACTATCCCTAAAAATGACTCTAAAATGCTACTATTAAAACTGCCCTTAAAAACATCTTGCTAGCAAAAATAACCTAAGGAAATGTCCTTAAAATAATATAGCTAAAGTTAATAGACTTAGTAGTTTCTTTGTTATATTAACTTATAATAAGATTTTCTTGTTGCAAGTATAAAGTATCTTGTTTTGCTTGCTAAAGAATTAGCTAATACTTCTTGTCTTAAATTAACCTCCGAAATTAACCTCTTAAACTAGCCTCTTAAACTAGCCTCTTAAACTAGCCTCTTTAACTAGCCTCTTAAACTAACTTTTAAAATTAACTTAGTATATAACGACTTAATACTTCCACATAGTGCAAGCTAGGAACTTATATCTCTCTTTAAGAGTTTGCAAAGCTAAGATTAAGTCTCGAATCGGCAATATTATACAAAGAGGTTTTCCTTTATTAACCTTATAATTCTATTATATCTTATTATTATATCCTTTTATATTATTGCTACATGTCGCATGCTTAAATATATATATATAAAAGGTAATAGGGACACGTTTAGTAAAGCCGAAAGGAGGATAATTTTGCGCTTAAGGACACTTAAAGTATAATAGAGAGGGGAGAAAGGGAAGGGCAAGAGAGAGGAGGAGGAAGGAGAGGAGGTTAATATCGCGCCTTTATATATGCTTACTATAATTTTAAGTTTATTTTGTCGATTTTGCTATATAAATAATTTATATAATTTTTTTATTAATTTTTTCGACTATATGTACACTACTTCCTCTATTTATTATTTATTTAATATTACTAAATTTAATTAATTTGTAGAAGTATCCTTAGGACAAAGCTATAGTAAAATTTGACAAATTAGCTAAAGGGTTTATGCTAAAACTATTAATTTTTATACAAATTTTGTATAATTCGATGCTAGAATATGCTATACTAAGCACTTATAGCTTAGAGCTTAGCTAATAATAGCAAGCATAGCTAATAATAGGAATTATTGCTTTTATTAGATTACTATTTTAGATAATATTTAAATAAATTAATACTATTAACTTTTTTTGAATTTTAGTGAGTAACCATGCTAAAAGGTCTTATAATTTCAGGCTAAGTCCCTTATAAGCCTTCTTTAAGGATTGTAAGCTACTTTTAAGGTATATTTACTATAATTATAAGGCTCTTGTCGCTTGGGTAGCCTAGAAAATAGTATAATTTAGTGTTTATACCTTATAATTGCGCCGATATTTGGTAAGCGTCGCTAAAGCTTGTAGCTATAAGGCATATATGCTAAAGTTGTATTACTTTTTGTCGCAATTTGTCGCAATTTGTCGCAATTTGCATAGTCGAGAGTAGCAT
>Ga0302221_10001379_pt1 | contig 15793 bp, 11 predicted proteins | sample II_Palsa_E2_1_FD_193517 | JGI IMG/M metagenome (GOLD analysis project Ga0302221, IMG submission 193517) | Peat permafrost microbial communities from Stordalen Mire near Abisko, Sweden - II_Palsa_E2_1 | ecosystem: Environmental > Terrestrial > Soil > Palsa > Peat permafrost | place: Sweden... | reverse complement strand
AAGAGTCGTTTTCAACATCATTCAACAGGTCTGCTAATAATTCATAGTTATAAGCGGCCGAAACGTCCTTACTGATTGCTTTTTTAACAAAGGCTATTGCTTGCTCCTTTTTTAATGTATTGGGGCTATATTGTAAGCTGCTCGCTTTCAAAAAATATAATTTTGGGTATAGGGGCTCTAACAATTCAGGGTCAGATTTCAATAATCCCACTGCTTTTTCCATCATTTCGGCAGCCTTATCATATCCTGTCGAAACTATAGTTTTCATCCGTGTAATTTGCTCCTCAATAACCGAGGGTATATTTTTGACCGAATCCTTATTTTTAGCTGAGCTTACTTTATCGTTTACCTTATATGTATTTTCCAGATGCTGAATATGTGTTATTCCTTTCCCACTGAGATATAAGTTAATTTTCTCCTGGCCAAAGTTGATGAACTCGGTAGCTAATGAATATTTGGCATCTTCTGTTAACGATTGCTCCGGCCACTTTTCTTCCATTTTATTATAAAAATCTTCTGCGGAATTTTCACCTGTTAACTTCCCGCTTTTTATGGCTGCTATAAACTTATTATCAAGCGCTATTAAAGCCGTATCAGCAGCCTTTCCCTGGATACCGGCTTTTTTACTTGCCTTTTTGTTTACCATAGCCACCATATTGCCGTTCCCATTGGTTTGCTGCGCCATATTTTCGGCAAGCTTCCAATTATTGTAAGTGCCGCTATCAACCATGGCTATGGTTTCAAGGTCTTTGCCTGGCGGCAAAAAAACCGGTACCTGGTCGGTATTAAATAAAGTTTTGGCGTCTCTGCGCACCCTGCTCTTTACATAACTGGTGAGTTCTGCAAGTGATATTTTACCAGTGTTTTCAGCGGCATCACCTTCTTTATCAGCCTCCCCGCTTAATCCTGCTATAAGGTGCCAGGTAAATAATCCATGTCCACTGCCAATTTTTGGGCTTTCAACAGCAACCTGCCCGGCGCCGGTTGAAAGCATGATAATCTCACCTTCATCCATTTCAGCAACTGAATTTGTAAAATTTTGCTCACTCTGCACGAACCCTGGCACGTCGATCGACCGGCATGCGTCCACAATTAATATTACTTCTACGCCTATTTTGGTGAGAGGCTTAATGAACCTTGTTTTTATATAGTCCATGTTTATATTTCCGGTACCTATATAATTATCAGGATCATTGTTGGGGGTACAATCATAAGGCAGTAAGAAATAATTGTCTTCATTTAAGGCGCCTCCATGTCCTGAGAAATAGATAAATAAACGGTCATTTTTAGTTAATTTTTGATTTTGGACCCATTTGTATCCCTTAACATTAAACTCAGCAGCCTTGGCGCTATCATTTGTCCTGAAAAAAATATTTTCCGGTTTCGTATTTCCTCCGGCAGGTGTTTCCAAAAAATCGCGGAAAAGCGCTGCATCTTTATCTGCATACTTTAATGGTGTAAGTCCCGGGTAGTTTGATATGCCAAAAATTATGGCATAAGTATTTCCTGCAATGGGTTTTTGCACAGTGGTATTTTTAACTAACCCCCCTTTTGTTTGTGCCTGGCAGTTTAAAACGAAAAGAGTGAAAACTGTAAAAAAACACAGTAATGAGGAGGTATTTTTTAGCTGATATGTTTTTTTGATGGTGCTTATCAATCTCCGGATCATATTGGTTCAACTAATTTATCAATAGCTGTAAATAAACATACGGGTAATTTATTTAAAGATAAACAGTTGATTATGATTATTTGATGAAAAAGTTGAATTTTATTAGGAAAGGAAAATAAAAAGACACTTAGTTTACAAATGATTGAAATAGAAAATATAATGATAACAGAGGTTTTATAATTAATATTTTTTAGTAATTTACCTTGTGATACGACGAAATATCTTATCTAAAGATAATTAGAAAATAATGTAAAATTGATCTTAAAATACAAATGCACGCAATATTGATTATCACAGTTCTGAATTGAAATCATTAACAATGAAAAAAACCCACAGGCTGCACATAAAGAATACAAGCGTTTACAGGTATTTATTTAAGAAAGATTCTTTGTTTGCTACGATTCTTGTTTTTTTGGTAATTGGGAGTTTTGCCAGGCTCCAAAGGGTACTTGTCATTCTTGATCCCAAAGAGATTACATCGAAGGATTTTAATTACAGCGATCTTGCTTATAACCTTTTAGGAAAACACAATGGGACATTTGCAGATACGGGGATTGTTATCGTAAATATCGGGGAGAGCGGCAGGGATAAAATTGATTCGGCCATTAAAAAAATTGCTTCATACCAGCCAAAGGTTATTGGGGTTGATATTCTGTTTGCCAAAGCAAAGCAGGATCATTTGGGCACCGACACTGCATTGCAAAATATTTTTCAGAGAAACCCGCTGGTAGTAACTTCATACGCTTTGGATATTAATTCAAAACCTACCGGATATTTTTATAATAAATCAATAAATAAAGGTTATGTAAACTTTACCTTAAAAAATCAAAATGTTGTGAGGGAGTTTACGCCATTTGTTGATGAAGGCGCGGGATATCTCTCTTTTGATGCGGCAATAGTTAAAAAAGTAGCCCCCGGCTGTTTTGATACCCTAAAATCAATGCACCATGCAACCCAGGTAATTAATTATGGCTATACAGATACGGGGTATGTTATTTATAATGTGGATTATTTATTAAGGGATAGTGTAAAAAAGAAGGATATTATTGGTAAAATTGTACTGCTGGGATATGTTTCGTCTTTAAACAATATTTATGATAAACATTATACGCCATTAAACGGCAGTTTCGCCGGCAAAGGCCCGCCCGACCTTAATGGGGTATTTATTCATGCAAATATTATCCGTATGATTTTAAATAAAAATTATATCCATCGTGTTCCGGGCTGGCTTAACTGGCTGATAGCATTTGTATTATGCTGGGTGCACATGGCATTTTTTATTGGTTATTTTATCGAAAAGCATATTTGGTTCCATCTTGTAGCAAAAACAGCACAGCTTTTGTCGGCCATATTTTTTGTTTACTTTGGATTATTTGTATTTTACAAGTACAATGTAGATATTGATATGACTGCCGCGCTGATTGCTATTGTGTTAGCAGTGGATATACTTTATTTTTATGAGGCCGGGGTATTATGGCTTCACCATAAAAAAGGATATAAAACCCTATTTCATCATGAGCCCGGCCACTAATATTTGCATGAAATTATTCATTTTGGTTTTGCTGTTAAGCGGGTTTACTTCGTTGGCCCAAACCCCCGATTTTGTAGTGTATTTTGCTAATGGAAAGGCCGAAAAAATTACCGGTGATAAAATAATGCCGTTAAAGCAAAGGGATAATCTTTATTTAAGCGACAAATTAGATATTGAAAAAGATGCGAAAGTAATTTTGATCTGCAGGAATGGTAACATCATTAAACTTAAAGATTCTGGAAAACAAAACTTGTCTGATGAGGCCAACCAATGTTCAAAACAAATAAACACCTTTACTTATGCCTATTTTCATTTTATTTTTGATGAATTTACCGGGAACAGCACAAAAATTAATGAACAGAACTATTTGAATAATTTGGGGGCAATTAGCCGTGGCTGGCCCGTATTAAATATTTTGCCTGATACTATTAACTATTATAACGGCGTTATACAAATTATTTGGCGCGACAGGGCGTATACCGGAACTGTTCATGTATTTAAGGATTCGCAGGCTTTACATCCATTAAAAAAAATAAATTATACCCATAATACTTTCATGCTCGATTCATTAACAGCAGGTTTAAAATCCCCTGGTGTATATTTTTGGAATATTTCAAATTCGATTGAAAAAAATTCACCGGTATATTTTATACGGGTGATGGACAAGGTTGCTTATCAGAAAAAAGTGATTTTCATTTTGAAAAATGTAATTAAAACCACCCCCGCCGAAACTGCCTACATGTCGGCTTTTTTACTCGAAAAAAATCATTTTATAGTTGAAGCTGCGGAATACTACAAACAAGCTTATGCTCTTGAACCTGTAAATTTGATCTATAAAAATGCTAAACTTCGGTTTTATGAATAAAAAATATACAGTTATCATTTTATCTTTTAGTATCATTTTAGCTGTTACGGGCTGTATCGGATCTAAATTGGGATCAGCAAGAAAAAATGAAAAGGTAATTATGAGCGCCCCGCCAAAGCGCGATGTTATTAATTTTGCTTTATTAAAAAAGCAACAGGAACAACCCCTTACATTAGCCGGCAGGGGTGAAAACAAACCCCGTGGTTTAGAAACGGCGTATGCCGGCACCCTGGTTTCGTTAGGTGTGTCAGCAGTGAAACAGGTGATTGCCAATGAAAATAAAAAATATATTGCGCAATGGAAACAAGGGCTAAACGATCTATACTTTTATGACCAGCCGTCCTCTGAAGGCCCATTTGACCCTACCGGGATGCAATTCAATGGTTTTAACATCACCAGGACATTTAGGGATCATAATAATACTGTGACTGCATTAAGCGCCGACTTTGAGGTTGATAAAGATTCAGTACCAAGCAATGAAATTATTAATGATGCTATTTTCAGGTTAAAATTGAAGCGTATAAAAGTAAATTTTTCAAAAGCCAAAGTACCGGTTGGCAGGGACACCATAAATATTGATTTTGATATTTCTTTCATCACATCATATATCAGTAAAGATGGCCAGATGTTTAAAGATGTAGAGCTTGGGCGGTTTTCGTTAAATTTAAGAAAAGCCCCCCTTGATAGTACTTCTGTGGGATATAAAGAATATTACGATAAACTTAAGAATATAAGGCTCGACGGAAAATGTTTTATTGTACCACGCTCTTACGGTCATTATAAAACGCCCGACAATGGTGTTATTTCTTTATATAACCAGGGAATGTTTTCAATTGCCGTAAATGTTAAAGAATGTTCTAAAAATACTTTCGTTAATGAAATGCTGATCAAAACTACTGATATCGGTGTTGAACAGATAAGAAATATGATCATGAATAATATTAAGTAAATCGGGCGGCGCTTCTGCCGTTCATCAATGAACAAAATGAACGCTTTTTTGCCGTTTTCGGACTTTATTTCCTATCCATTTTGCCACTTTTTATCGCTTTTTTTGTACTTCTTCCACTGTTTTTCCGCTCGTTTTGCATCGTTTTGTAAGTTGTTTAAATGAACGCTTTTAGGTTTATTTTTACCCGAAAACAAACACAAATAGTCAAAAAATGAATTTTTTCAATTGTTTAACCTGTTATTATACAATGAGTTATGCTTAAAGTGTTCATAGTGGTTCATCTCAAATGAACGGAACACACCGCCGTGTTAATTTCAGGCGCTTACATTTTCATTAACCTTGCCGCCTATTTTAATCCCTCTTTCTATCGCTCTTTTAACATTTATTGGATTATATCCTTCAACGGAACGCATCCGCTCCAGCACTGATTCATCAACGCACTCGTTAAAACCGCTGTTCTGGCCTATTTTCCGGGTAATGATTCGGTTAAATTTATGGATAAATGTCATCGAGTTGTGCTCCCTGCCACATGGATCAGGCGACAAAAATACAGGGAAATCCTGGTTGGTTACCGCCATACTCATATCAATATTAAGGCCTGCCTGCTTTGCCTTATTTATCATCCAAAGCAAAGGGATGTCGCTCAGTTGTTCTTCGCGATAGCCCCCGCCTACATTGCTGTGTACTCCAGCGAACCAGCGTTGTTCAACAAACTGTTCAACCTTACCTTCATACGCATGTTTACTTTGTCTCCACAGGTTTACGTCAAATAAACCGCGGTGTTCGTCTACTGCCATGGCTTGGTAGGCATGTTTAATGATACTGCTCAGGGTAAGGTCGTGAAATCTATATTTCTTTTTGTTCCACATCCGGAATGAAGTAATTGGTATGCCTAGCGCACCGACAGTATCCCATACACCCAGGAATTTTATTTGCGGGTCCGGGTAACTGTTTTTGGTAATAAAGGTTTCTGACCACTCTGCTCCGGGTTTACTTTCGTCGGACCGGTCGCGGTAAATGTGGTAAGCTTCCTGTATAAGGCAAAGATCCTGGTTTTTAAGGATGCCGCACCTGCGTATCATACCGGCAAGGCTGCGTACCGTATATGCCCCGCGACTAAAGCCAAAAAGATACAACTCGTCGCCCGGTTCATAATTCCAAACAATAAATTTATAGGCGCTGATAATATTATCGTCAAGGCCTATGCCGAAGACGCCATTCACAGCCCTTGTAACTGCGGAACCGATAACGCCTACGCCATTGTCATAATGTTTGATCTGTTTGATATCGCCGTCGCTTTTTGCAATTACTTCGAATATTTTTTGCACGTTAGTCCGCACTACAAATCCATTCTCAGTATTGCCTGGCCTGTTCCAGGTGCCGTCGCTGCAGATTATAATACGTTTCATTGTTTTTATTGCTGAAAATCGGGAAATTACGACACTTTAAATATAGGTAAGCTGAATTGGATTTCAAAGAGTCACGTAATTGAAATTGCTGGTCCTTCCCCTTTGTTAATCAGCAGACTGCAATTTGGATGAAAATTTAACAAATCAATTGATCCCTTGGCACATCCAAAATTTGATATTTATGGAGTAAAAAACTACTTGAAAAGAGGGACGAAAGTATAATTTGGTATAATTCAGGTATAATTTTCGGGCGAAAAACAGGCAAAAATGAATACTAAACTACTATTAACTATCATTTAAGGTTAATTTTTGATTGAAAAAGCGACAAAAATGCGTTAAATTATTGTTTAATATCATATAAATTTGATTTTAGCATTAAAAAGGGGGGGGGATAGCTAAATGAATTTATGAACCGGTTTAGTTCCATTTGGTTCCATTTAGGTTCCACTTTTAGGGTTAAAAATGGGTGAAATGGGATAGGGATGTTCCATTTTGGGTTGGTTTACTTCTATTTTAGGGAACAACTTGTGGAATAATTTAGGTTGTAAGCTGCCAATGCATCAATGGCGGCATTAAATATTTCTTTATACAGATATTAGAAATCCCCTTGGGTGGAAAGGGATCATTGAAAAATATTAATGGAATTATTTTCTCAATGACGGGCGCGTCTTTCTCAAAATAATTCCCGTTGCAAAGAAACAAGCCCGTCCGGGCTTGTTTATATTATGGTATAAAAATTGTCAACATTAATTGCAAAATATATCAAAGTCGGTTTACTAGTGGCGTTTTTAAGGAAAATACGGTGCATTTGATGTAAATGAACAATTGCCATTCTATAAAAATTTAAAATAATTCCGGGCAAAAGTTTAATCAGCGTTTTTTCCATATTATTAATAAAGTTTGATTTCTGAAAAGAAATTCATACTTTTAATACGACTTGAGTATTTGAAACATATTTTTTATGAAGAAAAACCTTTTTTTTTACATTCCAATTTTTATCATTCTATTTAGCTCCTGCGGTTCATATAAAAACATACCTTATTTTCAAAATCTGAATCACGATACACCCTCCCAGGAACAAGTCCAAAATTATTCGCCGCTCACTATACAGCCAGCAGATATTTTAGGTATTAATGTCAGCAGCAGGAACCCGGAATCAAGCGCTATATTTAATTATAATTTAAACCGGGTAAACGGGAATAATTACGATGTTTCGCAAGATAACCCGATCACAGGTTATTTAGTTGATGACAAAGGCAATATCCATTTGCCCCTGATTGGTGATTTAAAAGCTGCAGGTCTTACCACTTCTGAACTGCGGGAAAAACTTAGCCAATTGCTGCTTACTTATTATAAAGACCCTGTAGTAAACATCCGTATAACTAATTTTAAAGTTTCTGTTTTTGGCGATGTATTAAAGCCGGGCATTTATACCATACAAAACGAAAGGGCAACAATTACACAGGCCCTGACTTTGGCCGGGGATTTGAATATAACAGCTAAGCGTAATATTACTTTGATCAGAGAGCAGGACGGTAAACGAAATTTTATACCTATAGACCTCACTTCAAAGGATGTATTTACATCGCCATATTTTTATTTAAAAAATAACGACGAAATTTATGTACAGCCCGACCGCACGAAATATGCTTCTGTTGACCGGGGCTATCGAATAACAGAAATAATACTTTCAGGGCTCTCCATAATCGCAATTACCCTTGCAACCATATATCATCGTTAATTATGAGTACACCGCCAGCGCAATTCTCCGTATTTACACTTCCAGAGAAGAAAAAGCAATCTGCTGATTTAAAAGGCGCTATATATAGGTATCTTTATCACTGGCCCCTTTTTATTATTGTATTAGCGTTAGCTTTAACGGCGGCCTATTTTTATGTGCAAATAGCCAGGCCCGTATATGAAATAAAGGCATTATTGCTTATTAAAGACGACACTAAAGCGCCGGATCAGCAACCATCTGCCCTGCATGAAATTGATCTGTTAAATCCATCAAAAATTGTAGAAAATGAAATTGAAATTTTAAAATCAAAGCAGCTTATCGGCCAGGTAGTACAGGATCTGCAATTGTGGACCAGGTACCAGGAAAAAGACGGGTTATTATACCAGGATCTATATAAATCAAGCCCGGTTAAATTAACCTTAATAACCCGGAATGAAAATTTTGACCATGGCGTGGTTAACATTGTAATAAATGATGAAAATTCATTTTTCATAAATATGCCGGATGGTACCTTAAAAGAATTTTTATTTAAAAATAACTATATAAACAATTTTGGCACCTGGAAATTAGAACCCACAAAAAGGTTAGCACAATATAAAGGCGCTGCAATTAAAATAACTATAGACAACCCGGAAAACACGGCACTCCAGTACCAAAAACTGATTGATGCAAGTTTATCAAATAAGCTGGCTACTGCCGTTGAATTATCACTTGATGACCAGGTTCCTCAAAGGGGAAAAGATATTCTCAACCATTTAATTTATAATTATAATTTAGCCGCTATTACAGAAAAAAAACGGGAAACACAGAGTACTCTTAGTTTCCTTGACCAAAGATTAGATTCTTTAACCGGCGAATTAACACAGGCGGAAAAAGGAATAGAAACATTTAAAAGCAGCAGGGGCCTTACCGATCTTAGCTCGAATTCAAAGATCAGCCTTGAAAACATGCAGGCCAATGATACACGTTTAAATGAGGTTAATGTTCAATTAAGTATAATTGAAGGGATTGAACGCTACGTAAATTCTTCTCAAAATTCGGGCAAGGCACCTGCAACTTTGGGGATAGCGGATATCGCCCTAAGCAATTCCATTGAGAAATTAGCTAAGTTACAATTACAGCGGGACCAGCTATTAGCTACTACGCCGGAAACCAACCCGGATTTTGAACCAATTAACAGGCAAATAGCGGCTACCAAGGCAGCTATTAAAGAAAATGTTAGAAATATAAAATCCTCTTTAATTGACGAACAGGCGAAACTGCAATCACTTAATTCCCATTTCGAAGCTTCTATCAAAAGTATTCCAACAGAGGAGCGCCAATATGTAAGCATTAAAAGACAGCAAACTATTAAGGAAAGTTTATATAATTACCTGCTTCAAAAACGGGAAGAAATAGCCGTGAGCTACGCATCCACATTAGCAGATGACCGAATAGTTGACCAGGCTTATGCAGTACCTATTCAAACAAAGCCTTCCTTAATCTATGGTTTAGCTGTTTTTTTGGGCATTCTGCTGCCGGTTGGCCTTGTTTATGGCAGAAATAAGTTAAACACCCATATAACAAATTTACAGGATATTAAAGATGTTCTTGAAATCCCTTTCATAAGTGAATTACCGTTTGATAGCTCCCAAAGCATTATTCACGATAATGATAGTAATACAAATGCCATTAGTGAACAGTTCAGGATATTGCGTACAAAATTGTATTACTTAAAAGAAGAAAAAGAACAGGGAAGAGTTGTGTTATTAACTTCCAGCGTGGCAGAGGAAGGCAAAAGCTTTATAAGCCGGAATTTAGCCGTAGCTTTGGCTTATGCGGGCAGAAAAACTATAATTCTTGAACTGGATATGCGAAAGCCTAAAATTGCAGAAGCATTTAATTTGCAAAGGGAACATCCGGGCATTAGCGATTTTCTGAAAGGCACGGCAACAAGAAATGATATAATTCAAGGTTCCGGCCTTGTTCCTAATCTTGACATTATAGGCAGCGGATCAGTTGTTAACAATCCATCGGAATTATTAGAAAGAAGAAATTTAAAAGATTTGCTAAACAGTTTAAAGGATGTTTATGACGACATTATAATTGACAGCCCGCCGATAAACCTGGTTGCCGATGCAATAATCCTTTCAAGATTAGTTGATATTACTTTGTTTATTATCAGGCAAGGATTTATTGAAAAAACCGATCTGCATTTTATAAAGGAATTGTATAATCAAAAGCAGCTTTCCAACATCTATATTATTTTTAACGGTATACAAAGAGCCAAATATGGCTATGGTTATAATTACAATAATGACTATTATAATCATAAAAAAAATAATTTTTTTAGTTCCGTATTCAGCGATTTTGCAAGCAGGTTTTAATTTTTAACGGAGAAAGCATTCTCTCTATCGCTTAGAAAGCGTCAGGGGTTAACAGTACTAAAATTATGATTGAATTTTTATTGAACAATTGCTATAATTAAGATTTTGAAACGTGGATGCAGGTAAATCTAAAAAACAATTAACAAAAAATATTTTTTCTCTTACAGTAGTTCAAATCGCTACCTACGTATTACCGCTGATATCCGTCCCGGTCATTTCACGTATTATCGGGCCGGGTAAATATGGTATTATTAATTTTGCCGCTGCATATATTGTTTATTTCAATTTACTGATCAGCTATAGCTTTGATTTTACGGCAACCAGGAAAATTGCCAGGGACCCTGATAATGAGGAAAACCGGAATGTGGTTTTTAGCGAAGTGTTTTACACGCAATGCTTACTATTTGTTTTTGCCGCAATAGTTTTCATCATCCTGCTTTATATCGTACCGGAATTAAGAGCTAATAAAACAATTGTTGTTTACTCTTTTTTTGTTTGTGTTGCTGCTTTGTTTACTCAAAACTGGTTGTTCCAGGCCATGCAGGATCTCTCAAAAGTCGCCTTGTTCAATATGATAAGCAGGCTCTTATTTACAATATCTATTTTGATAGTTGTGCGTAAGAATGATGATTATATCTGGCAGCCCTTTCTGATTGGCGTTATTCAAACTGGTGTGGCTATATGGTCATTTATTTGGGCTTTTAAAAAGTATAAGATTAAATGGGTGAAAATTTCTTTAATGAGATGCTGGTTGGTATTGTGGGAAGATAGAATAATGTTTTTTTCTCTTGTAGTTGTTAATTTATACACGACTACTAACATTTTCATACTTGGTCTATATCAGAATTCTAAAGAAGTCGGCTTTTATACTGCAGGGCAGCGTTTAATCGTCATTGTACAATCAATATTGACTATGCCTTTTTCTCAAGCTTTTTATCCTTTTATTGGAAAAGCATTTGGTAATAACCGTAGTGACGGTATCGTGATTGTACAAAAACTTATTCCTCTAATCATGGTATTCACAGGTATGGCAGTTATTTGCATATTATTATTTGGCCATTACGTGATAAGGCTATTTTATGGAAATAGCTTTGAGCCTGCAAGTACAGTTTTTAAAATACTTGCATTTATCCCGTTAATTAGTGCACTAAGTAATATACTTGGTATTCATGTGATGCTAAATCTTGGAATGGATAAATATTTTTTTAGGATAACAGCATGTGGGGCTGTGATAAGTGTTGTAATGAATATTCTCACCATACGGCGGTGGGGATATTTAGAAACGGCTGCCAATTGGTTAATAACAGAAATTTTTATTCTGGCAAGCATGTTTTTTGTGTTAAGAATGAAAGGGATACATACAATTAATTTGAAATATTTTAAACAAAATTTATTGCGGGAATATGTTATTAATTTCAAAGGGAAATATTTTAAGAATTAAAATATTTTGATTGTTTATTACTTTGTCCACTACATGTAATGGTATATTAATTAATGTAAAGAAGGTTAACATGAGTGTATTAGTGTCGATAGCAATTGCTACGTATAATGGTGAACAGTTTTTAGAAGAGCAGCTTAATTCAATATACAGCCAAACGTATAAAAACTTTGAAGTTGTGGTTGCGGATGACGCGTCTGAAGATAAAACAGTTGAGATATTGGACAAATATGAGAAGTTATTCGGATTAATATATTCTGTAAATCAGAAAAGACTTGGGGTTGTCAAAAATTTTGAAACGGCTGTTGCTAAGTGTAAGGGCAAGTATATTTTATTATCAGACCAAGATGATGTATGGCTCCCCAATAAAATAAACCAGTTATTAGAAAATATTGGAAATGCCAGCCTAATTTATTCGGATGGAATTATTTATCATGGTGAAAATGAGATTAAGCCTAAAAGGATATCTAACGAAAAATGGATCAGCCTTTTTGGAACTGACTCTTCAAACAAGGATTTTCTCAAGTACACATTACTAAACAGTTTTATTTTGGGTTGTTCAATGATGTTCGACAGAGAAATTTTAGAAGATGCGATTCCTTTCTATGAGAGTAATTTAAACCATGACTGGTGGTTAGTTTTATGTGCGCAAAATAAGAAAGGCATTAAATATTTAAATGAAGTATTGTTCAAGTATAGAATTCATGAGTCTAACTTTTCTATGCTTCAAGCAAAGGGGAAAAAAAGTATGTATAAGAGATTGGTATTGTTTTTTTGGTTCGAGACTTTACCCGAAGTTCAGGAAAAGAAAGTATTAATAAAGCGGATGCTTAATCAATTTAAAAATAGTTTCGAAAATCGCTTTTTTTCTGATCTTTTAATGTATTCGAATTCTAAAAGAGCTATACTTAATATTAAAGGATTTTGGAATGTCTTAAAATACAGGAAATTCTTTTTTCCAAACTTTTCTCCTTTCAGAAGAAGTTGTGCCGTGTTAATTTCTCTTATTAAATAAGTTGTATTCGATTTTTTTGTGGGAGAGTATAAGAGTACATTGGACAAACCCTAACTTAAAAATGCTAAGCATGGACAAAAAAACAATGTTCATATTTCTGTTAGTGATATTTTCACTGAAGTTTTTTGATGCTTCTGTTGCCAATACGGGAATATTAAAAAATATTTCCTTTGGCTATATGTTTGTAGCCATAGTTATATCACTGCCTTTTCTTTTCAAAAGCAGTGGCGGTTTTGTATTGCCTATTCAATTAATATGTATTTCGATGGTTGTTTCAATTTTTATGGCCCGCTTTACTTGGGATCAGGGATTTGAATATAGCCCTTCTACAATTCCATACGCGATCTGGTTCGTTTTTTTCTTTTTACTCAAATTAAACATACCAATAAAAACAATAGAAAATATCGTTCTGATTTATGGATTAATCTACATTGTTTTATTTATTTTTCAGTTTACTCATAACAATGTGGTTTATTTTGGAACCCGGGAACTTGTACAAGATCGGGGCATAATCCGTATTGTTTTTCCTGGTAGCGGTGTGTTTTTCTTGTCGTGTTTTATCGCTATAAACAAGGTGACCAGCACCGATAAATACAGGTATTTGTGGTTATTATATGCGTTACTTGGAATTGTAATTATTGTGCTCCAGGTTACCAGACAGGCTATAGTAGTTATGCTGTTATTTTATTTAATTCACTTTCTGAAAAATGTTAAGCTGATATATAAAATTGCAACTATTGCTTTTTTTGTTTTGGCTGGTTACGTTTTTTTAAATTCGGGCACCTCTATAAGCAAAGGCTTAATTGAACAACAAAAAGAGGATGCGTCAGCCGGCGGCAATTACGTCAGGATTGTAGAAGCGGAATATTATCTTACTCAATTTACGCCCAATACGATAAGTAAGATTTTAGGAAACGGAATGTATAATGACAATTCGAAATATGGAAAAGTGATAGTCAACCTAGAGGAAAATTATTGGTATTTTTTATCCGATGTGGGATTAGTTGAAGTCTACGTATTATTTGGCATTTTTGCTATCCTCGGATATCTCTTAATTTTTGTAAAAAGCTTAACTATACCGCTACCTGAAAATTATTACTACCTTAAATATTATTTATGGATGATAATGTTAACTTCTTTTACATCAGATTCAATTATATCCTACAATTTCTTAATTACTACTGTTTTGGTGTTATATTGTTATCAGCGCATACTTGAACACGAGTTATTACGGAATAAATTAATCCTGGAATCGATTAATTATCCTTCTGAAAAAATCACTCATCTACATTTTACACAGGAATCTAGTAATTAAAATGTTTGACGAACTATCATAGAAATAATTACTTATTGCATGGGGAATGACAACAATCTAGAAGTGAGGCTTGCTATAGTTATACCGGCTTATAAAAAAGAGTTTTTAACAGAAACACTGGAATCTATCGCTAATCAAACTTGCAAAGAATTTGTTCTTTATATTGGGAATGACCAGAGCCCTTATGATCTATACACTATTGTAAAAAAATATGAAGATAAAATTAATGTAATCTATAAAAGCTTTAATGAAAATTTGGGAGGTAAGGACTTAGTAGCACATTGGATACGTTGTGTAGGTTTAGTACAAAAAGAAAGCTGGATTTGGCTTTTTTCTGATGACGATATTATGGAGTTAAATTGTGTTGAGAGATTTTATAATAATTTAAAAACAAAGCCTGAATCAGATTTGATGCATTTTAATATTACTGTCATTGATAAAAATGGAAAAGAAATAGAAAAAGGCAACCCATTTCCTCAACATTTATCAATACCGGATTTTTTTCCCAAAAGGATTAAAAATGAGATTAAAAGCACTGTGGTTGAATATATATTTAGGAAATCTAAGTATATTGAAGAAGGGGGTTTTGCGAATAATGATCTTGCATGGTGTACAGATGATGCTACCTGGATAAAACTTGGTAAAACCAGAGGTATTGACACAATTGCGGGGGCAATAGTTAAATGGAGATATAGTGGAACTAATATATCCGCGATAGTTGACGATAAAACTATAATTTTAAGAAAGTTAAATTCAACTATTAATCATCTAAAATGGATTGAAAGCTATTTTATAGAATATGGCATTAAAGATAATACATCGCAATTTGATAAGCTTAAATGGGTGACATCAGTTTTCTTGTTGACATCTATCTTTTCGTTCACAGAAAAATATGAAATGACAACACAGGTAATTAAAAAACTGAAATATTCAAACGTTAAATCGTTGGCGATTATATATATATTATACTTGGAAATCAAAATTAAGTTAGGAGCAAAGCGCAAATCATAGTATAAGTAACCCTTGGTCTAATACAAATATTTAACATTATTTTCAATTAGTACAGTCAGGTATCTATAGCCCCATCAAATAAATGACAGCTATAAAATTCCTAATTCAAATATAAATTCTAAAAATTAACAACAATGACCCTATCAATTGTAGTACCGGTATATAACAAATCAAAATACATTGAAGCATGTGTAGAATCAATACTAGCGCAGACGTTTATTGATTTTGAACTGCTATTAGTAAACGATGGTTCGGCTGATGACAGCGGCGAAAAATGTGACAATTTTGCCCGGATCGACAAACGGGTTACAACCTATCACCAGGTAAATAAAGGCGTAAGTGCTGCAAGGAATGTTGGTATAGACAATTGCAAAGGCGAGTATATTGGGTTTGTGGATGCTGATGACATCCTGGATAATGACATGTATGAAACCCTGATAAAAAACGCAGAGAAATATAAGGCAGATATTACTATATGTGGCGT
>Ga0302221_10001378_pt1 | contig 15819 bp, 5 predicted proteins | sample II_Palsa_E2_1_FD_193517 | JGI IMG/M metagenome (GOLD analysis project Ga0302221, IMG submission 193517) | Peat permafrost microbial communities from Stordalen Mire near Abisko, Sweden - II_Palsa_E2_1 | ecosystem: Environmental > Terrestrial > Soil > Palsa > Peat permafrost | place: Sweden... | reverse complement strand
GTCCTGACAACCTAGAGCTTTCTATTGTAGTCATCTTTGCACAAGATGAAAAAACACGCTCGCATTTAGAGCTTATCGCCGGTATAGCTAGAAAATCAAAAGCCATAGATGCTAACTAAGGCTATTCAACTTCCTTTAATCTCTAGTAGTCCATAATTGATATCTGACTCACTAGTTCTTCTAAATAAAGAGCCAATTGATCCTTTCGGGTAGAATGCCGGCCTAAAGTTAATGCTAATAGTGCCACTTGGTTTAGGATCCCTGCAATATAATCGACTTCCAGGTCTGCTCGAGGGGGTGATTAGGGCCTTTGAACAATGGTTTCCTTTTTGTACACGTCATCCTACATCTTCTTTAGCTTCGACTTTCCAGTTTTAACAAAGCTAGCCACAAAGGCTCTGGGAAAACGTATGGAGTATAGCCGCTAGGGAGGTCCAATCAAGGCTTTTCGTGAGGGTTATAATTAGAATTATAGGTAAGCTTAGGGCAATAGCATCTGTCGCGCAAAGGGGCATCTTTTGCAGATCGTTTTGAATTTATCATTCGACTAAAAGCGCTTGGAAGAGATGATCTAGAGGGGACTGCAGATATAGAACGTGAACTTGAAGCTTTAGATGTCAAATCAATAGGAACGCCAAGACGGGACGCCATTTTGATAATAATTATAATAATAGTCAGCTTGATGCGAGCGAGACAGAGTTTTCATCTGGCCATAGCCTTATATCTTAGGCATTTTAGGGTAATGCAGGCGCAAAATATCATCAATTATGCCTAAAAACAGACTCTAAAATCATTACATTTAATGCCCTTAACTGATAAGCCGCTTATAAGTTCAGGACTTTTCCAACTAACTGACTTATACAATTTAATAGCCTCAACTGACTGACTGACGCCACCACTAGCTTATAAGTCATCAGCGCTGACTTATATCAACTGACTTATCTCGCACTCTGTAGATAAGAGGTTTATTAGAATTAGGACCTTTAATGCAATATTTGGAAGGCTTTATTTAAATATTAGTAATTTAATCTACAAGACTCTAAATTATATAACCTATATTTTCTCTGTTTTTTTGTTTTACTTTCGCAGCTTAAGAGGCAATGCATAAATACTGGTTATATTATAGGAGGCAAAATCAGGGATAAAAAATAGCATTTAAATTAGTTTAGTGCTTGCTATCTGTAAAATTAAGAAAATTAGTAGAAGCAGAAGCTCTTTTAAGCTATAAGAGGTTACTATATACAAGTGCTTTTAATGTTAATTAGTATTTAATTATATATAGCAAGAAATGCTGGAATCAAGACAGGTGATTGGTTAGACTGCCTGCGATTTTAGCTATTTTGCTAGTAAAACTCTTGTAAATAGGTGACGATTAATATTTATCTTAATATGTGGGTTTTATATAAGCTATTTAGAAGCTATACTTGTGCGCAAAATAACTTATATTACTCTTATTGGGTTATAGCTTCTGGTTTGATTTAACAAGTTGTCTTAGACAATGCAAGCTATTGTAAAATAGACATTATTTTAGGTAATAAGTAAGAGTTGTTGGCAATGATGTGAGGAATGCTTTTAAGGTGACTAGGTGACACAGGCTAACATTATTTTAGCTAATTAGAATGTGCGCTATTGGCAGAGTTTATCTCGTTTAGTATATAGCTTTTTATTCTCTTCCCTTATTACTTTATTGTTTTAAGGAAACAGCAAATTGACTTTTGTCTTGAGAATAGTTTTAAGCAATTACTTGTGCTGTTATAATAGTAATGATACTCTTTGCCTAATATAACGAAAGAAAAATAGATATATAAAATTATTATCTAATTTTATAAGGTGTTTAGGCTATAGAATGGGGAATGCGTAAAAATTTAATCCCTCTTGCTAAGGCTAAAGTTGATTGCTGAGCGAATAACTTCACAAGAATTAGGCTATCGATCTTTTTAAGGAAATACTTGTGGTGGCTTGATTTGGTTTAGCTTTACCTTGCTTAAAATTTTCTCTTATTCCTATAATTATTGAAGCTTAATTTTATGAAGTTAGCACATTATTGATAAACTTAGTGTTCGGCCAACTTACTAGCTACAAAAGGTATCCTTTTAAAATGATTAAATTAAATTTGCTTGATTTTTTTTTAGAATTAATAAATAATGATAACAGGTGGATGTTGAGCTTAGCCATCCTTAAAAGGACTTGCGATCCTAATTGCAGGCTATTAATGGATTTTTGTTTGTTGCAACCTTTATTGCAAGCAATTTACAGTAGGTGGCCATAAGTCTAAACGGATTGCTTAAATCGCAATTCCCCTATTACACCTCATTGTCGCATTTATCCCATTAAATAAGCTATATTAAAGCTATTTACAATCCGATTATATTATATAATTCCCGAGTACTGTGATGGGGTGGCAAGGCGTACAACCAAATCAATGGAGGGAGTGCAAATGGTGATGCATTTGTTGACTGGCATTTGACTAAGGACCAATTGACTACTAGACTAAGTTTACAGGTGGCAGGAACTGCGATATTTATGTTCCTTCGCTTAGGTCACATGCATAGGTGCCACGTGACCCCGCCACAGTACTCAATTGACAATTCTATTAACTTAATATTTTATATATTACCCATTTGTAGCCTTTATTGCGTTTACACGCTTTTATATCCCCTTTATAAGCTTATTTAAGAGTTTTAGCGCTAATGTCTCCCACGCCTCTTATATACACTTAATTATAAAGTCTATTGTAGCTTAACTATTGCCTATTCCCTTAAGCTCTAAATATGCTTTGTCGATTTCTGCTTTTAGTATTTTTTAAAGGTTTTCTATAAAGTTCAAGTTTAGCAAATATAATAGCTAAAGCATAATTTTTATCCCTATCTTTGCAAAGAACTCTATAACCTTATAAGCCTTATATATAAGCGCATTATCTTGCATAAAGACGCTATTATGTTCGAGGATTATAAGAAGGTATTTAGCTAAAACTTTAAAGTAAACTTTAGCTATAACGCCCCCCCTCTTTGCATTTTAGTCCCCCTTTATTACTACTAAATTACTCTTATACCCAAAGCAGAATATAGCTTAAAACATTTGTATTTTACCCTTTAAAGGCTTAGTTTAAATTGCTTAAATTTCGAGAGCTTTACTTGCAAGCGTTAACGCGTAATTAGCAAGGGCATATTGCATATTAAAGAGGGGGCAATTTACCCTGCCGGCAATATACCCACTTAATAGCGCCCCCCTTCTTATGCTTAATTAAGCACTTGTTAAACTATTATAACCTTCTTTAAAACTTTACTAGCTTCCTATTATACTTGATAGCTTATTTTATATATAAGAGAGCATATTTTACTATTAGAAATAGCCTTTGCTTTGCGCGTTACTTTTAAATGCCCGATTTCTTAAAGTACTAGTAAATTGTCTTCTTAGAAGAGTGTAATACACAAAGAAATAAAAAGCTATTAAGCAATTATCTTTGGATTTATAACAATTGCGCGTCGTATAAAGCAATAGTCTCCTAAAGTAAGGACTATAAGTGCACTATAGCAAGAATGGGTAAGGCATAAGACCTAGTAAGACGCGTTTTTGACAATGGATTTACAAGTAAAATTTATAAGCAATTTTATGCGTGCAATAGCAAGAAACTTAATGCCATGTTTACAAGCACTAATAACTTGTAATCTTTAATTAGGGGAAACCTCTCCTAAGGGTTAATATAATACTCTAAGAGCCTTCATTTGTGGAGGTTAGTAATCGCAAAACGCGTAAAATCGCGGTTTTGATGTTTTTCGCTTAGACTTATGGCCACTGACTATAGATTATTTAATCTAATTTATTAATCTTTTTATCAACTCTTAGTAATAAATTTGCTATACTTGGAGGCAAAGTTGCTTGAGCTGCAGAAGTAGCAAGATAATATGGATATCTAAGACTTATATGAGGATCTAGACATAGACCAATGCCTCTGGTTATAGGAGAAGCTTAATGCTAGTATAAAACTAAGACAAAGAAAAAGGTTAGATATAATTTAAAAGATTTGAGGAACTTTAAAGGAATATTGTATAATTACTTATATTAGACAAAACCCTTTCAATTAGCCTTTACTTACTAACTATGCTTGTAATAGATAAAGTTTTGGCTTTACAAGAAATAGTCTTTAAAATAGGCAAACTTGATATTAAAACTATTAAAGCTGCTAAGCTTTAGCTAGACAGAAGATCTGGAGGGCCAAATGGCTGACACGCGCTATTGCTTTTAGGATTGAGTGCAAAATGACTAGATAATAAGGGTAACTTTATAGCTTTTTATCTAGCATTTGAGAAAGATTGGTTGGTTAAACTTGTTTCTCTTCCTTATATAAGACTTCTTTGCCTAGTATATATAATACTCGAATTTGTATCCAGATTAAGAATAGCTTCTTAGATTGGGCAGGACTCTAATATTGATAAGTTAGTTGCAATTTTCTTGATGTGGAAGATTAATCGTATAATAGCGATTATTAGCATTGTGATTGTTGTAGCGTTAATGCTAGGAGCTATTGTTATATTATATCTTGTTACAAACAATAATGCTTGGCTTGGGCTTATCTATGCATTTACTATCGCCTTTGCACTTAGTATTTATTTATTAACAAATGCATGAAGGCTAAAGTTGTTTGCTTTAACTATAGTATAAGTTCCTTGTCCTTTAAGATTAGTGTTAAAGCTAACTAAGTAGTAGCTATGCTACTATACTTGTCGTGTTTGTGAGCGGAAACTTAGGCTTGTTGAATGGATAATCACTATTCCTCTTTGATTTGTATAATAACCTTGCATTGTTTGATTTAAAAGATTGCTGCATATAGCAAGTAGACAAGGAATCTCCACCTTTACTTCTTTCCTACTTCTATATTCCTTTGCCTAGTTCTCTTATTTGATGTATATAGCTTTAATTCTTCTTATTACTAGTTAGGGATGCTTAGTGAGTTTCTTGGCTTACAAATGGGTTGAGCTGCTTGCTGTCTATATGCTAGAGAGGGTTATTTGGCTTTGGGTTTATTCATATTCTAGCGTGTGCATATTAAAGGCCAAGTTCTACCAAAGATCTACTCTTATAGCTTACCCTCTTTCTTATATGCCAAAAAATACTTAGCTGTTACTAGTTAGCAGCAGAGTTAGCATGCACAAAGCTTATTAATTAATAGCATACATCTGGCAAGCTTTATATAGCAAGGAAACATTGAAGCGGGAAATGAGCTGATACTTATTTGGATATTTGATTTCCTTCTTTTATTATTGCGTTAAGTGACTTTTTAGCAAAATATAATATCATAATTAAAAAGCTAATAGTAGCTTAATCCTGTTGCGCCTAAAAAGTGAGGCTTGCCTGGCTATTAATAAAGTACGTGTCGCACACTGCACAGGGTAATCGAATGAAGAAGTGATTAATAAATTGTCTAATTAGAAACTAGAAGAGATGGGGGGAAAGCTCCTATAATATAAGGCGCAGAGCGCCCCTGATTACGTGAGCTTAGGCCTTAAGCTACTATAAGCCCTTATAGTTGCGATACACCCCTTAGCTAATCAAGTGATAACACTAAACAGATAAAGCTTACATTTTAGGCGCGCACGCGTTTTTAAATATACAATTCAATAGCTAATTAAATAATTAAATAATCTATATATTAGAGGCTTTATAGTAGCTCTTGCATTAGCGCGCGTCGCGGCTCTTAATTACTAACCCTTAGTCTATTCTTACTTAAAGTAAGCTCTTCTCCTAGTTTCTAGCTCCCTTTTTGTAATATAAATAATAGCACAATTTATAAAACCCCTTACTAGTGTTTTAAAACCTTATACTTGCACCTTTGCTTAAAATATTGCTTGTAAGATAATATATTTCTTGCTCGACTTTATTAACGCAAGCTAATAACTTATAAGTAGCTATTATTATTCCTGCTATCGCCGCTATTCTTATAGCTTGTGCTATTCTTATAGCTTGTGCTATTCCTAGAACTCCGACGTGTGGTGCTAAAGGTGGATTACCTTCCTCGAGTAATTCTACTCTTGCTAAAACCCCTTTTAAAGCTTAAACCCCGCAACTTGCAAAGGGTATATAACGCGATATTCCTTGCCTTAGTTGTAATATATTCTAAACAATTTACTAAACATGTCCCTTGCTAACTTAAGAACTAGTTAACTTTGCGCTCTTTAGACAACGTAATAGTAGCTATTTCGATACTATTAGCTAGAGCTCCTATTACTAAAGATGCGTGTTAGGCTACTATTATAAAGCTCTCTTGCTTACTTGCGTGAATGTGGCTTTGCAATTCTTGAATAAATTAGCAACTACAAATAAGATTATAAGTTGCTCCCTTTTCGAGTTTTATTTATAGCTAATTACCCGCTTTAGAGGCTCGACAAGCTTTACGCCTTTATTTGCATTATGCTCGAAATTGCGGAATCGAATAGCGAAACTAGTAATAATAGTGCAAGGCTAGTAGCAGCTACGCTTGCAGTTAATATAGCTAAACTTATAGCTGCTGCTCTTGCACTTAATATCACGGCTGCTCCTCCTAAGCTTGCGCATGTTAATGCTTGTAAAGGTGGCGAAGGTAACGCGGCTAGTAGCGCTACTTAATCTAATTGTATAAAGGGCATTTTAGGCAAGCTAATTAGTATAATTGTAAAGCGGTTTTAATGTTTTAGCGCGCTACTTATAGATTTTATAAAATAAACAAATAAAAGGTTAACAAATAAAATAATTCCTTTGTTATTTTACATTTTCGAGTATTTTATACAAGTTTTAAAAGTTTAATAACAATTAGAAGTATTTAAACTTATAACGCAGCAAGTTTTTAGTTAATTTATTTGCTAGCATCTCTTTTATTAATAAATATATTACTTAAAATGCGCTTTTTATATGCTTTTAGTATAATTATATATTTTATATATTGATATAGCGCAACTTAATAGTAATCCTCTTATTCTTTTTAACTATAAGCTTAATTATTTGTCAATTGTTACAAAAGATTATTTATAATTCTTTTAAATTGAGCTTAATATCTTTAAAGAAACGCTAAAGAGCTATAATTTCCTTAACTATTTGCTCGATAGCAAGCAACTTAGCTTTTGTAGTAAAGGTAATAATAGTTAATTAGCAAGCTGCCCTTTATATAACTAGTCTTTTAAAAGAAGATATAATATACCCTTATAAAGATTATTAAGTGTTTAAGTTGTTAGCATATAAGGTATTAGATGCAATTATTAAGTTAATATCTTAAAGCTCTTTTAAGTATTAAATCCTTAAAAACTATATTTTATACAAGTACTTAATTGTCTAATTAATTGCAAAGAGGTACTATAGCTTTAAGTTTATAAGAAACTAAAATAGTAAGGAAGTAGTATATATTATATTTAATTAAATTATTGCTATATAAAGTATTAAACTAACCTTCTCTTAATACTCTTTAACTTACTTTAAAGGAGCTTGTCCTTTGTACTTCTTAAGCTCTATAATTAAGAAAGGGGTTATATAGCACTTCCCCTTTATAAGTTAAAATTTCTTTGCAATCTTCTTAATATAATTGTTATATATAAGCTAAAGCTTCCAGGCAATTTTATCTTTAATTATATAAACCTTTAAAAACTATTTTATTTCCTTTATTAAGTAAATATTGTATATCTCTTTAATCCTTCAAATAATCCCCTTAGATAATGCTTTATTGCTCTTATAAAATATTATTTAAATGTTGTTAATATAAAATAAAACAAAGACTTTATACTTTAAGCTTATAAATATATATAACTTTTCTTTGCATGCAATAAGCCTAATATTAGTAAAAGTGCTTGCAAACTTCTTATATTAAAGTGCTAAAGAGCCTTTTAGCTTATATAAAGCTTAATCGATTTTAGCGCACATTTTAAGTATCTTAAAACCATTTAAGAGTTAATATGCTATAAGTAAACTACTAACTAGTCTTTTTGCATTTGCAAAAGCATTAATAATATCAAATTGCTTAATCTTTAAATTAAATTAAGCTATAATAGCTATAAATATTCGAAATAAGCGCGCTATAAGTATAATTATATAAATTAATAAGATTAATTACTCCTCTTATAAATTACTTTTTACAACTATCTTTAATTAGCACTTAGTTAAACAGCTATTTAAGTTATTCTTATATATAAAAACCTATTTTAGTAAAATCGGGTAAGCTATAATTTTATTACGCGAGATTACCTTTTAATAATCTCTTAATTTAAGGTTTTTAAGCTCGAGTTTTGCATCTTACTTAAATAAAGCTTTAAATAAATGCCTTTCTAATTTGCTTTATAACTTTAGCGCCCTTAAGAGCTTACTTAAATAAATGCAAGGAATATTGCCTTTAAAAGGAACTCGGTCCTTTAAGCTTTAGTTTAACAAAACTAATATTATAATTATTATATATACTATTTTATATTATTTTACATCTCCTTTTCTTAGTATATTTAGCTAATTAAGCTATAGCGTTTTAAGGAGGGATTTAAAGTAATTAGTTTTATTTAATCTTACTATTATAGTTAATAATATATATAAGATTATATACATTTAACTATTACTAAGCCCCCTTTTACTATAATTATAATTGTTATTATTACGCCCCTTTCTTTAAAGTCTCTTGCTTATATAAGTCTTATCTTATATTTTATGCTCCTATTTGCATTTTGGCTTTATAAGTAATTCCTTAAAGCTCTTTTCGGAGCTTTTTAAGTTTTTTAAATTAGATTATTTTAGGGTTAATTTACTAAAGTCGAATCTTAAGCTTAATTTATTAATAAAGTCCTTTTTTTACTTTATTATTTAATTAAATGCACTTCTTTAACAAGGTCTAAAAGCTCTTTAATAGCCTTTTTATTAATCGAATTAAGCTTTAATATTAACTTAGTTAAAACTTTATTACTTTTACTTAATATGCTTTTAAGCTTTAAAGTAAGTTTTAAAAACAAAAGTCATATCTTTATTGCAAGTTTTATAAGTATAAAGCTCTTTATCCCCGAGTTTTAGTTACTTAAGACCTTGCTCGAGAGCTCCTTTATACCTTTTATAATAAGTAACTTTAAAATTTGCTTTAAAAAGTTATTATCTTATAGTTTTAAGTTCTTAAAAATCGACTTAATATTTTAAGCTCTTTCTTCTTCCTTAATTAATTTAATTACTTGTTTAATAATTATAATTAGCTAGCTATCTACTTGCTTAAACTCTTTAAAATAAAGGGTATTTATGTTAAATATTATATTTTGCATAATAATAACTTTCTTAAGCGCAAAGACTTAAATTTTATATATATTAAATGCTATCTATTTAACTAAATATCTAATATGCTTGCAAAGATTAACTTTAAAAGCTCTCTTCTATTTTTTTTAATTTGCATTCTTTAATTATTAGATATACTTAAGCTTTATATATATAAATTTTATTTTAGTTAAGTCGGAGATTAGTTATTAATTATATAATAAGCACTAAATTATATTACTTGAAATAATTTTAGAATTACAAATTTAAAACTTTATCGAATACGCGAAAATTATACATATAAGAGGGGCTTTTATTATATAAAAAGACAGCTATAAGGGTAGTTTTTAGCTAAAAGTTTTTAAGAAGTCTTGCTTTAATACGCATTTTAATTGACTTAATTATAGCCTCTTATTTTGCGCGCTTAAATCCTCTATTTAGCTTATAAGTATAAGTAAGAGTAAGCTTGATTTTAATGCCTTCTTTTATAGCTTAGATTTTATAAGCCGATTATCCTTTAATTGCAATTATTAAAGTGTTATTATTATATTATATTTTATAAATTGACAAGTTATATTGCCTCTTTACTTAATAATTAAAGTCTTTAATAATATTAGACACTTTTATTAAAGATTTATTTATAAGAATAAAGCCGAAAAGCTTCTTATTATACTTGTCCTTAATTATTAAAAGCTATTGCGCTTTATTATAGCCTTTTAAAAAATCGAATAAATTTTACAAAATTTTAAAAAATAGCTTAAAAGACTTCTTTTTAAAAGATTATCTTAAAATAACTTAATTTATATAAGTTTTTATATAATACTTGCATTTAACTCTTGCAATTCCCTTAATAATTACGTTTTTAGCGCTTTTAACAAGTACTTATAAAGCTTTTAAGCTAAAGTGCCTTGCTTATATATACTATACTTCTTTTAAATTACTTCTTAGTTTAAAGAAGTCCCGAAACATTAAAATTCTTGCTATGCTTATTAAAACTTCAAATAAAATTTTTAAGTAAGTAAAAAGCAATTTATATTTAAGAAATACTAAATTGTATATGCGCTTTAAATGCTTAAGCATAATACTCTCCTTCTTTATTTTATACTAAAGCAAGTAGTCTAGTCTATAATACTAAACTCTTATTTTGTTTAAATAAGCTTTAAAAACGATATTAATATAGAAACCCTTTATTACTATAATATCAAATAAACGCAAATTTTTTATATTTGGGCTTATAGCTTTATTTATAGCTTTCTTAATCACTTTAATGCTATATCTAAAGATTAAAAACTCGAAGATCTTGCTTTAATATACTTATTAAATAAAGCCTTAACAAAAGACCCTATTTTGAGCAAGTCTTTGCTATTTATTAAGTGTATAGTATTATAATTATTAAATAAAGTGCTAGCTAAAAGTAAATGTCTTAAAAAATCAAGCATAATATAAACCCTTTAGCTTAATATTAAAGTTATAAGACAAGGGTTTATAAGCGTAGCATTTATAAATTTAAAATATTTAAATAGTTTTATAAAACTAATATCCTTTTTCAAGCTAAGTCCACTTATTTTTAGGTCCTTTATTAAGCTTAAACCAGGTTTTAGTTTAATCTTAACACTATATTATTGCTTAAGCTAAGTTTTAAAGTTTTCCATTTATAAGTAAGCAAAGCTTCTTTAATCCTTTTATTATAAATAGCATCTAGTCTCTTTCTAATTAGCTTATTAGTAATTCCAGTAATTGCAACTTTAAAAGTAATGCATTCCTTTAGCTTTTAGCAATATCTCTTACTTTTGTATAAGCACTTATATTTAGTAAATTTAGACTCGAGTTCTTAGGTATCCAAGCAGCTACTAATAGTAGCAAAGATCTCTAAAGCTTTAAAACTTTTTATAATCGAATCTTTTAGTACTATTGCTAAGAAGACTATTTTGTATTACTTAAGCATAAGACACTAATCCCCTAATTTATCTTACTTAATCAAATTTGCCAATTTAGAGCTTGCTTATATAAGTGCTATTTGCCTAGAAATTGCAGTTAAAAAGTCCTTTGCTGCAAGTATTCCCTCGATTTTAGCTAACTTGATTACCTTAGCTTTCTAGTATACTTTCCTCTAATTTGCAAGCTAACAAGACAAGTTCACATTTCCTTGTTTTGCTTATTTAAGTATTATTTAATACTTTTGCTTAATAGTAGTAAGAGTGCTTATATTTATAAGGGCAAATTCCCGTTTTAATACTCGAATAGTGTCTTAAATTAAGGACTATTAGCTCCCGACAAGCTTTATTATAATAGTTAAAAGGATTAAGGTATCGACAATTTTACTTATTTAACCTTATAGCAACTAGTATTTACTTAAAAGCTCTTTGAAATTCGTTTAAGCAACTATATACTATTTATAAAAAGTAATATAAAGGTCTCGAATATCGTCGAAGATAAAGGGAGCTAAAGAAACTAGTTATTATTGTAAGGTACTATTCCTATTACTATTCCGGGAGGACTTGCTTTATTACTTTACTATTATAATATATTATTACTAAAGACGCTTGTCTTGTTAAATAATTAGTTCTTCGAATGTTAGTAAGAGGCTTAAAGGTAAGTTTGCAAGAGCGTCTAATTTATCTAAATTAACTAAATGCTAAATATACTTAAAGTTAGCTTAAAAATAGAGCTATATAATCTAGTTCGGCTATAATTGTTAATCCTTAAAGATTATAATATATGCAATGCGCTACTCGGAAACCTCTTCGGATGCTATAGTATTAATTTGCGTATATTGCAACAAAGTGCTTAGTAAAGTGTAAATAAAGTAAAAAGTAAGTAATTACTTTACCCTATATTGCTATGTGTTCTTTGGAAGCTTTAAGTGCAAACCAGGCTTATAACTATCGCACACTATATAGGGTAATCGAATAAAGAAGTAATTAATAAATTGTCTAATTAGAAACTAGAAGAGATAGGGGGAAAGCTCTTATAATATAAGGCGCAAAGCGCCCCCAATTACGTAAGCTTAGGCCTTAGGCTGCCGTGAGCCCCTACAGTTGCGACAATATGCTATAAAAGTGTGTTTATTGCTGTATTAGAAGTCAAAGTAGTTCGGAATCTAGTGTTAAATCTAGTGTGCTCCGAATTTGATTATGCGGAATATTCTTACTTTAAGCCTAAGCACTCTCAATTGTAGTATTATAATTCAGAGTGCTCGGGTATAAAGTATAAATAAACTGTGTATGTCATCCTATAGTATTCTAAGGTATAGCCTTGAAAGCAGGCGTACTCTTAGTTATAGTACTATAAATAAGAGCACTTGGATATGAAGTATAAATAAACAGTGCCTTAAAGTGAGATATCTTAGGTATTAGTTTGATCACGGTCTGTTAAGGAAGTATATGCTATAGAAATTCGTTAAGTTATTATGCTAGAGGCCGAAGTAGGTCGGGTTTTAGTATTTAAATTCGATATACTATAAGTTTTATTATACTGGACTTTTATACTTTAGACTCAAGTACTCTTGGTTATAGTACTATAACTAAGAGTGTAAGAGATTAAAGTATATATTGTTAAGGGGATGCTATGTGGGCTCTAGGGAGCTGACTTGGTCCCCCCAACGCCCTCGAATATAGCTGTGTAGAGTTGATAGCTTTTTCACGATAGAGCCGAATAGTAAGCAAATTATGATTGGTTAATGAATGGGAGAGCAGGAACGTGACAGAGCAGAGGGTGAGGCGAGGTGAGTAGCGCCTGAGTAGAGCGGCAATAGTGACTAACCGCGTTTGAAGCGAAGTCGAGAAGTATTCGTGCCAGATTACCCAGGTAATCCCAGACGACATTTTTTGAACTCGGTTCCAACGCGGTTAGTCAGCGTTGCCGCTCTGCTCAGGCACTAATCATCCTCGGCGCGCCTGAGCAGCTCCTGAGCAACCTAACCAGCACCCACTTAACGAATAAGGCTAGATGCTGGCTTAGGGCGTGCATCATGTTATTTTGTCAAGTTTTGACGATTATTGCTAGGAGCCCAAGGAGGCTCCCAAAGATCCCGAACAGGACCTCCATGAAATTAGATTACGTTACGCTATTGACTACTGCCCACGGCAAACGGAAATATCATTTAAAGAGAGAAATCTGCTACTACTTGCTATAAATCTTGTTTCTGCTACTATTTATGATCTGTTCTTGCATGTGCTCCGGTTATTACTTTATTGCTAATTGGCAATTTGGGCAATTTAGGCTAATAACAATTTCATGACATCTCTATATCACTTTTCGAGTCTGCAGTCTCCTCGCTTCCTAACTTGCTAGCCTCTTTACTATCTGATTTAGCTATTCCCTTGCTCCTAGGCTTAGTTGCGTCTTAATTTATATATAATGAAACCGAGAATATTGTGCTAGGACTAGATTTACTAGGTAATAAATTAACATAGTGTCCTTTGCTAACAACTAACAAGAAAGAATGACATTTATCCTAGTAAAAACTTGGTAGTCGAAATGTCATTTGGGTATTTTCTACTATCTCTAATAATGTCCTAGTCGGAAATAGTTTCACTGTAGTTTCAACTTCATTATTGACTTCGCAAGTCCCTAGACTCCCCACATATAATATAAATAAGCAAGTTGCACTACGTTATATAATAAGAACAAAAGCTGCTATCTTCCTATTTTGCAAAACATCTCGCAATATAGAGACTATGCTTTGATGTAGACTCAAGGCTGCATCGCTTATTTGCCCAAGGGATTCAATTCTAAAGCTAGCACTAATCTCTAGGTTAGGAAATAGCATAACGAATGCATATTAATAGTAATAGCGATCTCGGAAGTAGACTTTATCCCGGGGAATGTGTATTAGATATACGGATTACTTGCGCTGCGTTTATACTAGAAAGGGTCCTAGAGGAAAGGGTACTTTATAGTATACTTTCCCAACTTTTTGTAGGGGGATATACCACAACATTTGATCGGGGAGAACTGTAAGACTCTAAAACGTATCTGTTACATTATTAAGAGCTCTAAATACATAGCCCAGATCCGCGGTAAGGATAAGTTCAAGATTTATTAAGAGCCCAAAGTTTGTTAGTGATAATATGGTGCTTATGGGATCATTGTCCTTGCCCTTGCCTTTGTCCTTATATATGTAAAATTTCTCCTAAAAGTTATAACCAGGGCTTAAGAGCTTAGTATTAACATTAAAAAAGAGTTTAGTTGATTCTGCGAATAAATTGGGGTAGCGTCTTCCTCCTATGCTACTAGAGTCCTATGGCTATTGCTAGGCAAACAACGAGTAATCTATTAATTGTTTTATGATTTCTTCTTGCAGTCTTTTAAAAGCATTGCTGCCTTCTCCGTATAGCAATAGCATATTGATATCGAAGATACCTAGTAGACAATAGGCGATATCCTCCTCACGAGTTGTCTTTGGACCAGCTATCCACGACATCTTTTCTCCATTTGAGCAATGCATAATACCCTGATGTCAGATGAATATCACGTAGATTGTACGATTTATGCACCATTTCTATATGAGGTTTAGCCTCTGATTTGGATGCATATAAGGGCCCTTCAGTTCCTCAACCATTAGAACTTCAGACAACTACAATATCAATCTTTTTCACCCATTCCACACTTCTCCAATGATTTAGTACACCCAGTGTGTCAAATGATTAAATTAAATTAAATTAACGGCTATTAATCTAATTTAATCAAGTGATTTCTTTGTTAATTTAATTATAATTAATTATTAATTAAATAAATTAAATATTAATTAATTAATAGGTCATATGCAAGCACATAGGCCAAGAAGCGATGTAAGGCTTAAATAAGGTTAAGGCTAGCCGAATTTAATATACGCTTTACTTAATTAGGCCTAGGTTACTTAGTAAGCAAGGCCGAACCTTCTCGAAACCCCTAGATTATATAACAGTTTTAATAGTTATAAAGCGCAGGCACGTGTTACACTTGTGCGCGCGTTAATATTAAAGTATAAAAGGTAAACGCGTTAGCTTTATATATAGCTTTCCTCCTTATTTATTATTCTAAGAATGAAGAGTATTGTTTTAATATAACCTGTTTTAAATATCTTTGTTATAGATTGTTAAAAAGCTAACAAGACTAGGTTCTTTGTTTTATTATTAATTACTTGAAATATATAAGAATACTAGTTTCTTTTATTACTAGCAAGAGTTTTTTTCTTAAGGGGCTCCTATTAATATAAAACTACAAAATAGACTTAATAAAAGTACTTTTAAGAAAATTATATATCTTAAAAGCTAGGGAGTCTTTATAAATAAGGAGAATAAAATAAAAGGAACTAAAAGAAAAGGAACTAAAGAAAGAAAAAGATTTAAAAGTGTTGGTAGAATAATCACGTGCAAGGCACTAGGCCTAATGCGGATAGCGCATTTGCAGAGTATATCCTTTGCGCGCACACGCGGGCTTAATAAAACAACTTTTACTTACTATACAACTAGCATACCACATTTTGATTACGTGCTATGCTATGTATCCCGGGTAAACTGACAAAAAGCGAAAAATTGGTTTTTCCTTTCTCAAAAAAGCTTAATTATATTGTTATATATATGTTTTATAAGTTTTATT
>Ga0302221_10001377_pt1 | contig 15820 bp, 5 predicted proteins | sample II_Palsa_E2_1_FD_193517 | JGI IMG/M metagenome (GOLD analysis project Ga0302221, IMG submission 193517) | Peat permafrost microbial communities from Stordalen Mire near Abisko, Sweden - II_Palsa_E2_1 | ecosystem: Environmental > Terrestrial > Soil > Palsa > Peat permafrost | place: Sweden... | reverse complement strand
TTCTCCTCTTGTCTATTACTTTGCGATCAAGTATCTGGTTTCTAATCGTTGTAGACTCTCCTTGTGTGCTGCGTATCTTTTACAACCCATCTTTTTCTACTGCCATCGCCACCATTCAAACCCTGTTTCAGAATTCCCAAAATACAGTCTCAATATGGTTTATATTTCAGGTATCCATTAATGGATTTCACGATTCTCAGAGACATACAGTGAGGGAAGGAAGGTCTTCTGTGCAGAGGAGACAGGCTGAATGTGAGGAGCTAGAAGCGGATCCGCAAGATCTATTGTGAAGAAGCTACCCAGCAGGAGAGGGTGTCGTGTATCAGTCCTGGTTTGGCGCCGGAAGACTGAGAGATGGTTGGTTAGAAAAGTGGTGCTTATGTTTAGACTGAGGTGTTTAGAAGGTAGTTGCAGGAATTTGGAAAGTTTGCCCGTGGATTTGAGGTGAACGAGGTACTGCGTAGTTGGGATAAGTTCCTAGTCCTGGTAAGGCCATGTGAAGAGGGACGACTTGTATGCGTGCTGTAGAGAAGCTCAGAGTTATGTTTTGAGAAAACACTCTCAGGTAATGGTTGCATGCATAGCCACCTTATATCTCGCGAACGCTTGCTCGATGTGAGAGATTGAAGACAGCGCTTAAAGATCATGAAGCATTGTTGAGCACGACTAGAAACTACAAGTGGGAAAGGGGTCACGTGACATTATTCTATTTGGGCTGTGCATGCCAAGCTGCACCTCAGATTACCTTACCTCTCACACGGCTGCACTTCAACTCAAGATTCTTCTCCCAGAACATCTTAATAGCCACATCATCGAAAGCCTGAGTGAGTGTGGGCAACTCGTCACATTATCATTCCATCATGGCAACTCCATTCACCTACACACCACTCCCAAACGACTGTATCCGCCTGCTCACCTTTGCCGCGCCGTCCACCTATCCAGGCGTACTCACCTGCACCATCAACACATTCCCACTAGATAACCCCCCGAGCTTTGATGCTCTGTCCTACACATGGGGAGCCCCGTCGAAAATGGAAACCATTCTCTGCAACGGACTTGAGATGAAAATCCGGGCCAACCTGCATGAGGCTATCCAAACTTTGTTCAGCCCGCCGATCAGCCTTGATCTTCCAATTTGGATTGATGCGATCTGCATATAAGTCTATTGATACCGAACAAAACACCTCGGAAACTTGAGGTTTTGACCTCTGTTTTCTGAGGGGTTTCGTTTCGCACTAGCTATCTTCCGCCCTCGCGTCGCCGCCGCTAACTAATCGCGTTGGAAAAAATATCGTCTAAGATTTACATGAAAGTCAGACTCAACTTTTTTTTTTGCTAGTTCTATTTTAGTGTTTAGACTTGAGTAGCTGCCGCTTTAACCTGAGCCGAGAGTAAGTATACCTAAGCACGTCTTGAGCTTGTCTTAAGCATGCGCCAAGTAAGTCATTTTAGCTCCTTGAAGGACTCGTTCTAGCTTCCTTAATGCTCGGTTAAACTTTCCTCGTCCTATCCCTATACATAGATCCTATTTTAGCTCCCTTGCTCCTTTGCGCACGCGGTATTGTCGTTATATGAATCTCTATCTTTAATTAGTCTCGATTTAATTAATCTTATATTCTTTTATTATTAAACTATTCCGCTTAGTATAATTCTGCTTTGTTAAGATTTAAGAATCTTTCGTAGCATTATATAAATCTCTATCTTTTATTAACTTTGACTTAGCTAATTTTATATTCTTTTATTATTAAACTATGCCGCTTAATACGATTCTATCTTGTTAAGATTTAAGAATCTTTTATAATATTATATAAATCTTTACCTCTCATTAACTTTAACTTAATTAATTTTATATTCTTTTATTATTAAATTATGCCGCTTAATGCGATTTTGCTTTATTAAAGTTTAAAACTCTTTTATAATATTATTACTTATTTATTCTTATATTTTTACCTTTTTGGAAATCTTACTCATTATCTTTAACAGTCTTTTATAATCCAAGTATACGTTAACTTCGATCAATAACTTATAATACAATAGAATTCGAAATCGGCTTTAGTTCGGAACACTCAATGATTTGTTTTTGCCCCATATTTTGTGCGCACTAACCATCTATAGCTAGTCACATTGCTAGCCCTTGCCTTCGCTCATCGCCCTTACTGCATGTGATCTGCCTTCATTTTTTTTTCACGTTGCCCAGTCATCGGCTTTATTTCTACGGCATCACGTGAGAGCGTTCAACCAAGGTGTCACCCGTAAGCGCGCGGTTACAAAACTTCCTCGCGACCTGTTTCAAGATATGGCTAGTGAATGCCCGCATTGAAAAGGTGCATTTTGTTGTAAAAGCATATGAAGTGATTGGGAGATATTCAATGATAGCGAATCGAAGGCAACCAGCCAAACAGGTAATATGAAGAGGGTGTGTAGGCTATGTAAAGGCAGTGTCGCCCTTAGAAAGTGATGGAGGCTAATGGTCGAGATAGGCTTTCTATTGAACATATATAGTAACATATAATAACACATTTAACTCCGTTATGTATCTCGCCTATCCGGAAGCAAACTTTTGAAGTTATCCGCTACTCTTTGTCAGACATCTCATTACGCCCTCACATTGACTCAAATAGCCTCCGGGATTGCTAGAAAAACGAATTCAAGGCTTCGCCACGTATTGTCGACTCTCGAATGTCAGGCTAGACTTCCTAGTCCTCATGACATAAACGACTTAAAGAAGGCCGCTCAACGACACGGACATGATTTTGTTGCGGTTCGGAATGTTTTAAAGGACTTGACCGATTTAGAAGAGAAAGATAAATGGATGTTTGATTTCTTGAACATGGATAAAAATAAAAAAAATGGGCTTACGAAAATACTAGTTGATGAAAAACACGATTCGCCTTAAATATTTCGGCCGACCTATTTCGAGACAGTCTCTATAAAGGAATTAACCTCCTCTTCTTTTACTTCTACGCCTCTTGCTAAACTGGAAACCTCCGCGCCTAGCGATCAATTACTATAGAATGAAGCAGATGTTTTAGGGGTTTTAATGCAAACATTGTCGTTGTAGCAAAATCGGAATCTAGAAAGAGGCAGCATAATGTATTGGACTTAAAGCTAGGTAACTTTATCGCTAAAGATGATTCTAGCTCAGTTTCATCATTACTAGCTTTTAAGGACTAGACATTGGGAATTGCTGGATACTTACTTATAAAGTTCAAGAATCTTCCAACTCACGAAATCCAACATAAAGCTTAGCTAAAGGAATGGCGCCGAAATGTTAAAATTGATTCCATTAAAAGTCAACTGTTAGTTTCTTACGCTTCTAAATCATCACTAGATCTCGACAAGATGAAATGCCTCGCAAACCGCACTCTTTTCGCTTTAAGAAAACTGCTAGAAAATTTAACGGCATTGAAAAAGGAAAAGCAATCATTTAATCAACTGCTAGTCCTTACAGTTTTTAGGGCAACGAACACGGTTCGCATTGTCAAAATTGGATTCTCTATGATTGAAGATCTCTCTGCAAGTCTTCTCAAGTATACCACAAGTTTATTCGAATTTTGCGAGGAAAAGAAGACTATCTATACCGAGAGGGACCTCAAAATGTTCGGAGCGGCTAGAATCGCTACTAGGCTCCTCTCTATATTTATACCGCCATTGTTCCCCTTCGCTCTAACTGCTAATATTAGCGCCGTTACTGCCGCATTCCGAGACCGCGATAAACGCATTTCTTCGTTAAAAGCCTAACTTCATAAACTAATAGTATATCGGAATAGCCTTGTCTCAATTATAGGGCAATTGTTTCAATCGCTAGTGCTTTTCGTGCTAGACTGACATTTTTTTGGACGTGTCCATTACTCTCCCGAAGAGTTTCCTCTTGATCTAGAGCAAAATATCTTACATCTAGCGGCCATGATAGCCTAGACATTGTGCTTAGCACTCCAATCATATTCTCAAGCTCATATTGGCGAGTTCGAGTTCTCATGTCTAGACCATTCGATACCAAAAGTCAATCTGCTAGGTAGTGAAGAAAAATGGGTAAATTCTGCTCGAGATTCTCAAAGATCAATAACCGCATCTTTACAGCCACTCACTTGCTTTGGGAAAATGCTGAAAGGGCCGTTACTAGTATTTCAGGATAATGCTAAGTCTAGGCTCATTGATAAGAGAACTCCAAATGACTTAATCGCCACGCTTGAAGACCTCGCTAATATATAGGGTCTAACATCATTTCTATACGACGCTTCGTCAAAAGAACTCGATATACTCGCTATACATATTGGTAATAGCGTATTGCTTCCGTCCTCGTTAACACCAGATGAAACATCAAGCCTTACTCTATGGCACTAGAGACGAGAAGCAGATCTAGGACTCTTTAAAGCTGAAGCCTGGTCTAATATAAAGTCTATAACACGCCCGATCATTAAACTAAACACTCTAATTCGTATCGGCATTCTTGTTTGCAACCCTAGTTGTCCACTTAACAAGCTTAAAGAGCAAGAACAACTCCGAAATCTAGCGTAAGCCTATCTGCACGCAATTGTAGCGTTTGCCCCACATTGGGAGCTTACAACAGTGCAAGCCGGGGTACAAGCTTTCTAGTGAGTGACCTTACAGTTCATGGCTAGTTGGTCCAAGTTTCCGGGTTAGACCCGTAAGCAGGACATAGTCAGGCAAGGTAGCTTCTCATTCATAAGCGAACTCTTTAATGCTTCGGGAGTCTTGGTATGTCTATGTACTGGCATAGTTTAACGGGTTCCCTTGCGAGTCGTGGTTGCCAAGTGTATGGATTCTTACTAGATGATCAAAGCGTTTGAGAATCCGGAGACTGATTTAAGTGAGTGGCAAAAACATTTACTAAAAGAACTCCACAAGCTTGCTGGAACCATTGTCAAGATGATCTTGAATCGAATTCAGCATACCGGTATTGATCACGACAACGTGTTGAATGTGGCTTGGCCGCGAGCAGAGAGGGGTTTTGACTCTTTAAAAATACCTTGTCGAGGGGAGAACACTTGGGTCAAAATTTTGACTGATTTTCTTGACAATGCCACATTTGCATGTATAACGCCCTCTTGTCTGAGTTTGAGGCTCAACACCCCTAGCACTCGCCACAAGTGTCTTGGAACTGTACCGGAAGCTTGGGACGCTAGAAGACCATATTGTCTTGCTACTCAAGTACGTTTAATTCCAAGAGACCAAGAGGGCACTTTAGAGTTAATTCCAGATGATTAGAAACTGCAAGTAAGAAGCGAGTACTGGATTGGCCCAGATAACTTGATGCTAGTGGCTACTTGTATAGAGCAAAGCGGAGAGCTCATACTGCAAGTCAAAAGGATAAAGGTGCCAATCAGGACCTTCAAGAGGATTATAAAGAGGTCCACGATTAGGGAAACCAACGGCAGAGGGGCAAGCGACTGCTTAGTGGTCGCAACGACGGTCTAAAGACTGGCAATAATATCCGCCGACAATCGGCTAATTACCCACGTGACATCTGGAGCAGGAATTAAGCGAGCGTAAGGGGTCTGATGTGCGCTAGCCATAGAAAGTTAATGCGCATAAAATGTGGGTCAAAAATAAAATCATTGCGTGTTCCAAACTGAAGCCGATTTCGAACTTTACTGTATAATACTCGGCACAAAATAACAGTCAATTGAACTACAGTCGCTAACGAAATCGGCTTCCCCTCAAACTCACTGCGAAAGTTCAGGCCCGCTCGCCAGATAGGAGAGTTCCCTGATCAACCGGCCACCTAGAAACACCAAAATTTCGAGGTTTTTTTTTTCTCAAAGTGCTTTGGAATTGCTGAAAAATAGTATACTGGTTGAGAAAAAATCAAGGATTCTGAATATCAAAAAAAAATAAAAAATTTGAATTGATATCGTGGTATTATATCGGTTTTCGCTCAAGTGGCCGTTTCAGTAGGGAACCCTTCTAGGGATATCTCCAAGTACCCTGCCAGAAGAGGCTAGACGCTACATAAGGTCATCGGCGAGTAATAGGTAGTTTTCACAATACCCCTTCTTGAGCTGCTATTTGGTGGAAACGTGCATATGCGGGCACATCTCGAGTGAGGGCGAAGCAGGTCGCTTCGCCCTCGAACGCCCCGAGTTCGCCTCAGCACATTAACGACCAATCATCCAGCCCTCCTATGTTGTCAAACAACCGAACTTTCGAAGTCGTCAGGCTTTCTCATGCGGCCTTGAATAATTTCAACCTAGAAATTCGTGTCCTGCCAGAACGCGACGAGAATAAAATTAACTGCTCATATCCGCCTGTATTCGGCTCCCGACTGCAACTCACGATCCTCCGGCATACTTTTCAGACATCTCAAGCTCAACGAAAACATCGGCAATTGAACCCAAAACGAACAATATGGACAGCATCACGTGGAACGGCGGCCAGCAGGCTTTCAGGCAGATTACCAGCACGGATTTGCCTGGTCAATCTTTCCATTCCTCTGTGGTTAAGAATAACTTATCTAGTCTTGCAGTTCCACAGGCAGGTTGCTTTCGGGTTGAAGGTGTCGATCAGTCTCAGACCATGGAGCCTCACCTTCGCAGCTCATCCGGCTTGGACTTCGGTAGAGCTGGCTTGACTGAACGGAGCTCTTTCAGTCACTTGTTGCCTGGTCCGCAACACCATGAATCCTCGGTATCAACCTTTGCGGACTCGTTTTGGCAGGGTTACAAAGGTTTGGACAATGTTGCGGAGATGATGCAGATGAACAGTGTTTCAGCACCAATCATTTATGCTAGAAGGACACCCAATCGCTTTTCAGGAGACATGGGAATAGGAGCTCAAAACAAAACTCGACCTTCACCACTCGTGGAGGCGCTTGGCAACCTCGAGTCGATCAAAGAGACACTTCAATCACACAAACCGCTTCTGGCTATCGTCAGCCATCTCGAAGAGGCAATTATCCGGCAAATGATGACCGATACTCGCAAAACTCGTGAGAAGGCCGGGCTACGCCCTTGGGGAGTCGGCTCCGCGTATCAGTCAATGAGTCAGGCTTCTGCAACTTCGGAGACTGAGGAGACCGAGTCGCTTGCAGCATTCGACTTCAATCTGGATAGTTCCTCTAGTAGCTCAGCGGTGCCAGAGGATCGATATCATGGCACAGACGAGTCCGACCAAATGGATGTCACGATGGAATCTGACATGGAGGAGACGCCTCGACCTATTCAACAAGCTACTGCTGCCACTGCACTGTATCATTGCATTTTTCAAAAGCCAGGCGACACTTGCGAATACTCCACACCAAGGAAGGGTGACTGGGTCCGCCATGGAGAGTCCGAGGAACATTTCCCTCAAAAGCGCCACATGTGCATTTCATGCATCAAGCCACTTCAAGACGAAGATGGCAATACTATCTGCCTTTTCTGCTCCACGCCAATCTCTACCCGTGGTAATAACAAGCAGCACTATCTTCAATGTAAAGGGGCTCAAAAGGGCAGACACATCTTTGCCGGTGCTCGCGAGGACCACTTCAAACACCATCTTCGGACCAAGCACGGCTTAGCAGGCATCGGAGACGAGGAGTCGACTTGGACATTTGCTGTTTCTGGGTATTGGCCCAGAGAGTGTGGATTTTGCGGCGATCGATTCTCGTCTTGGCAAGTCAGGACAAATCATATCGCAGATCACTTCCGTGACGGTGCAGACATCTCGACATGGAAACTGCCCTTTGGTAAAGCGAAAGCTCCCCCAGACTACCGTCCTGGCTTTGAGTATCAAGAACGGCAGGATGATGACGACGATGACGACTTCAATCCGTTTGGTGGCGGTGGAAGCAGTCGCATACCTGGACATCTCTTTGATTCTTCCGGTTCTGGCTCAAGTTCATCGCAGACAAGCTCTTCGCACAACGATTCCCAGGACTGGTTTTCATTTGTTGAAGAGAATATGTTCGAGATGCTCGAAATGACTTCAGCCACTTGCGACAGCAAGCTGAGAGTGGAGAAGTGCCTTGAGAATCAGTCGAGTACAGATCAGGACAGTGAGGAAAATACCACTTCTTTTGAAGACAATGAAATTTGTTCTAGCGCTGAAATTGAGCTGTTAGAAACACCGACTCGTCACATGCCAACGCGAGATGTAAGGAAGCTTGTGCTTGAGGAATATGTTCAATCGGAAAATCCTACAGAAAGTCGCCAAGAACAGTTCTCCGGGCAGGATAGCTTAGCTTGCTCGTTTGAGATCGCCTCAGCTCGAGTGAGGAAGAGCACAGCAAATCAAATTCTTTATGGTTCCCGCTCCCTGTATGGCCCTCCTCCGCCACCTCCATCGCTACCAATGCCAATCAGACAACAAACCAAAAGAACCAGCCCTTCGGACGTCAATTGTCCGAAAAATTTGGACAATTCAGAATGCGTTAAGCTCCTCACAGAGTACAAAGTCTTCACTATCCGAAAGGTTACACCTCAAAGCCCAAAAGAGAAAGCAACATGGTTCAAGGCAGAGACCACCGAGGAGCAACTCGAACAGTCGGAAATCCTTAAGCAGATTAAGAAACTCGACAAATCGCACAAAAATGTGCTAGATAAGAAGGCAGATCTAGCACCGGCTCAGCAATCACAGATTCATAATCTTCTCGATGACCTTATGTCCAGCAAAGAGAACGGTTATTTCAAGTGGTCACTTGTCCAGCTTGACAGCCAAAAGAGAGATGTCGCTTCAAAAGAAAGCCAGAAGTACCGTGCAGACAAATTTTCGACACAGTGCAAGCAGAGACTGTACGAAGCTGTCACCATGACTGTCTACGTGAAGAGGGAAGACCCAGATGAATCAAGAGAAACCAAAGAAGCAGAGGCTTCTCTGCAGCCTGGCACCGCTTCCACCGTAGAACGGGTTCCGGACGATGATGCCGAGATGAAGGCCATCATTGAAGCAGGGAAAAGACTGACAATCACGTATGTAACAAGTTGGCTTGTTCATGATATGTGTTGCTAACGGAAAACTTTTTGCGCAGGCATGAGGATGTTGTGATAGCTGTCATGGGGCTCACCGGATCTGGCAAGAGCACTTTTATCAATCACCTTGCCGGGCATACAGCTCTCGGTCGCGCAGTTGCTGGGGATACTCTTAAGTCATGTAAGTAGCATAATCTCGCTATTCAGAGTTACAAATGCGTCCAACGAAGTCAGTGATCGATTTGCTGATAATTCATCACTCTAAGGCACTGCGAATGTCGGGATCCATCCGTTTGCTTACAAAGATGGCCAGACCATTTATCTTATTGACACGCCAGGATTCGACGACACCCAAATGAGCGACATTGAAGTCCTACACAAGGTTGCCATCTTTCTCAGTTCAACATACTCTATGGACATCAAGCTCGCTGGGATCATCTACTTACACAAAATTATCGATGAGAGGATGGGACACACAGCCTGCGATAATCTATCCATGTTCCAAAAGATTTGTGGTTCCACGTGCCTCTCGAACGTTGTCTTGGCCACGACGATGTGGGACAGATTAACCGATGTAGAGTTAGGTAATCGCAGAGAGGCAGAATTGATTAGAGAGCCGGATTTTTGGGGCGAGATGATTAAAGAGGGTAGCACAGTCTTGAGGCAAGACGACGGCCCTCGATCTGCGCTGAAGATTATGGATTACATCATGGGTTTGAAGAAGGGAGCTGTTGTGACTCAGATTGCAAAGCAGATGGTTGACGAACATATGCTCTTGAAAGACACAAGTGCCGGCCAAGACGCGAGGAAAATGTTGATCGCACTGGAAAAGAGGAACGAAGAGAAAATTCAACGGATGAGAGAAAGCACCGAAGCTATGATCAAGGCAGGAAACCAGAGAGCGGCTGAGAAATATGCTCGTAAAGAGGCCGAATTGATAGAGGAGAGAAAACGCCATAGCCAAGACCAAAGACGGCTTACCGAGGACTTCATGGAGCAGCAGAGGAAAAATGACGAGGAAAATAAGTTGCGGATTGCCAACATACAAGCTCAAATGAGAGCAGATACGGAGGCACACAGAAAGGCGATAGAGGAAAAGGAACAAGAAGTTCAAAGAGTCGCAGACGCACAAAAATTCAAGAGCTGCAAGGAAGGGGCAGATGCAGAGGCCAGAGCAAATTGGGAAAGACACAATGCAGAATTGCAGTTTCAGAAGGACAGGCACCTCAGGGAATTACGAGATATGAAAGACGCAATGGATGCGCAATCGAAGAAAGGGTCAGGAATGGGCGGAAATTCCCACGCTTTTGGTGGACTTGCTGTAGCGGTTGCAGGCGCTGCTACGTTGAATCCTGTTCTAGTTCTTGCAGGATTGACGACGATGACGGTTGGTGGTGCCTATGATGCAATGAAAAGAAAGTGAAAATCCTTTCATAGATATCATGGGAATTTCTGCAGAGCGGGAGTGGGAGTGGGAGTGGGAGCTGGGGCTGGGGCTGGGGCTGGGGCTGGGGCTGGGTCTGGGTCTGGGTCTGGAAATCACCTCATTGGCTGCAAGCGAGTTACCCTGAGTTAGGCTCAATTAGGCTAGTAGCGCGTGAGGCAAGGACACCAAAACTGAGAATCATTGCGAACCATCGCAATTTCAACTTGAAATTGTATGTCTCGACGAACTTAAGAGTGAAGTATGCGCGCAAAGCTACCTTTGGAAGCTGAGTTTGAGGGCAATCGAACGGTATTCTGTCCAACATGATCGGACGATTTGTTTATCAGATATTCAGGTGCAAATGTAAAGTGAGTGAGGCGCCCTGTAACGAAATTTCAAGCTTTTTAAATTATTTATTAATATTCCAAATTATTACAGTATTACATATTATACTTTACCTTCTTCTACATTATCTTCCTAAAGCATAGGCAAAAATACTCTATGGGGAGTTTAAGGATATGAAGTAAAGTAGGTGACTTTGGTTTTCCTCGCTTGAAAATGGCCTGAAAACCAGCCTGAAAACACAGACTTATGCGGTTAGGCTCGTAAGCATTAGGCATCAGGCATTCATGTAGCTCTGCCCGCTTTCCTTTGCGTATCGACCCCCGCTAAAATTGCAGTGCGCCCCACCTCACACCGACGCAGTCTCGAGCCAGCCAAGGCAAAACACCTTGCAAAATTTGGATGCCTCGTCTTCTCGAAAACCTTAATTACAGACTTCAAGGTTATAAGTTGCACCTCCGAAGGATGCTCTCTAATTCTGAAGTATTCTTTCGTTGTTGTCTTGAATCTTTATTATTGCTGTTTATTTATACTTTAAGAAAGTTATCCGCTCTCAGAGTAACTTAAGAAAGGGTATTGTAAAAACTACTTATTTCTTGCCGATGACCTTATGTAACGTCTAGCCTCTTTTAGCAAAGTACTTGTAAACATCTTTATCTAACGAGCGAGCTTAAAACTTTTGCAATGAGTTTAAAGGAAGTCGATTTCGTTAGCGACTATATTTAAAATAATACTATTTAAAGTAAAGGTCGATTTATAACACGGATCTCGTTATTAATACTTCTTTTAATAATACCGTTATTTAAATACTTATAATATTTATAAAGACATTTATAATTATAAATATAAGAAATAATTTACTCGTTTTATTTTATAATAAGTTTATAAAACTTATAAGATTTTTTTTAGTTAATATTATTTTTAAAAAAAATTATAGTTTAATTTATTATAATAAAAGTATTTAATTTATTATTATTAAATTAAAAAAATTATTATTAAAGAATTAAATTTAATATTAATATTTTTTTAATAAAATTATTATTTAAACTATTATAATAAAATATATAAAAATTAAAACTTTTAATAAATAAAATAAAAAAAATTTAAAAAATTTAATTATATTTAATTTTTAATAAAAAAATTTTTTAGTTTATATATTAATTTATTATAATTATAAAGAATTATTATTTTAAAGAATAATAAAATTATATATATTAAAAACTAAATCGTATTATTAATTAAATAAATTATATAACTTAAAGTCTTTTAAGATTAAAGTTTTAAAATTTATATATAAAGTTTAATATTTTTTTTTAAAACTTATAATTAAGTTTATTTTTTATAATTAATATATATAAAGAAATAATAATTCCAAGTTTAATAATAATAATAATAAATATTTAAGTAAAAAAAAATATAATTATTCGAGTATAAAAAAATATAATTAATAATTAGACTTAAATAAATAATATTTATTAATATATAAAAAAAAAAATTTTAACTTTAAATTTTTAAAAAGTTTTAAAATAAAATTCCGGTTATAATATATATATATTAAACTATAATATAATATAAAATAAATAAATATTCTTATATAAATAAATAAATAACTTTTAATATTTATTTATCTTTAAATATTTATTAAAATAAAAACTTAAAAAATAAATTCTTTATATATTTTATATTATTTTATTAATTATATTATTTATAATAAAGTAAAAATTTAAATAAATATAATTATTTTAATTAATTATTATAAAATAAATATTTATATTATATAAAAAATAAATTAATAATATTTATTATATATTATAAAATAATATTTTTTTTTAATTAAATTAAAAATTATAAATATTATTAAATAAAAAAATAAAATAAAAAAAAGTTTTTTATTTATTTATTATATTTAAAAATAATTTAAATTAAATAATTATTAAATTAAATATTTAAATTAATTATTATTATAAATATTATTATATTATATAAATGTTTTTAAAACTTAATAATAAATAAATATTTTTATTTTTATTTTATTTATATATTTTTTTTTAAATAATTATTTATTTTAAAAATATTTTTATTTTTAATTAATATTTTAAAATTAATATAATTTTATAAATTAAGTTTTTTTTTAATTTTTTAAATATTTTTTAAAATAATAAAATATTAAAAATAATATTTTATAAATTAATATAATATAATTAATTATTAATTTCTTTTAATATAAATATAATATTATAATTTAATTTAATTAAAAAAATAATTAATATAAAAAAATAAATTATAATTAATATTTTAAATATATAATTATAATTTATTAATTAAAAATATATTTTTTTTAATATAAAACTCGAGTTTATAATTAATTTATTATATTATAAATTTATTCGTTTATTAATATTTTTTATTTTATTAATATTTTTTTTTAAACTTTTTATAAAAAAAAAATTTTATATTAAAAAATATTTAAATTATAAAAAATTATATAAACTTAAAAAAATTAAATTATATAATATAATATTAATATATTTTAAATTTAATTTAAAATAAAAAAACTTAAAAATATTAATTAATTTTAATAATATTAATTTTTATATTATAAAAGAGCGTACTTTATTATATTTATTTTTAATGTTTTTAATTAGTTTTAAAAGAGTCCCGTTATAGTAATATAAAGAGTATCACGTGACCATTAAGGCTCAGGATATAAGGACTAATCCTTAATATAATTTATAAAAAAATTTTATACTTTTTTATTTATCAATTATAATTTAATTTTTTTTAATTTTAAGCTTCTTTATTATTATTATATATTTATATTAAACTATTATTTTATGATTTTAAAATTATATAATTTTAAGTTATTTTTATAAGATTTTATTTATTATTATATCTTTTCTTTTATATATTTTTTAATAAATAATATAAAGATATTAAATATAATTAAATTAAAATTTTTATAATTCTTTAAAGCTTTTATAAAATAAGACTTTAATCTTTAATATTTAAGAAAAAAATTTATTATTTTATTTTATATTTATTAAAATATATTATAATTATAATAAAGATATAATTTTATTATTTTATATTAATTTTTAAAAAAATCTAATAGCGTAATATTAGATTAATTATAAAATATAAGTTTAATCTTAAATAAAAGAATAATATTAATAAAGATTAATTCGGGAAGAAAAAAATATAAAATAAAAAAGAAACTAAAAATTATAAAGAAATAAAATAAAGTAATTATAAATTAATTATAAGTATTAATTCTTAATAATAAAATAATATTATTAATTTTAATATTAATATTTATTATTTTAAAAATAAATATAAAAAGACTATTAATTTAAACTTAAAGACTTAAATCAAGAAATAAAAATAAAAGACTAAAAAGAAAAAATATTTTATTTTAAATAAAAAAATAAAGAATACTCGGGAATAAACTTTAAAAAAAAAATATAAAAATATAAAAAAAACCAGAAATTAATAAAGAAAAAAAAACTAATTATAAAAAAATAATAAATAATAAATAAAATAATAAAAATAAATCTATAAAAATCAAAGAATAAATAAATAATAAAAATAATTAAAACAAAATATATAAAATAATTTTTTAATTAAAAATATTAAATAAATTAATAATAATATTTAAGAAATAAATATAAAAATAATAATTCCAAAAACTCTTATTTAAAATACCGACTTAATTATAATAAAAAAAAAATCAAGATATAACTAAAATAAAGTATAAATAATTAAGAAATAAAAAAAAAAACTTAAGATTTTTAAAAAAAAATTTCAAGAAATAAAAATCTTAATTTATATTAAATATTAATTTATTAATAAAGTCTTTAAAAGAATAATTAAAAAAAGATTTAAGTATTATAAAATTAATTATAATAAGTTTTAATATTATAATTTTATAATTTAAGAATTAATTTCTCGTTTTTATAATTATACTTAAAGATAAAATTATTATTATAATTAATATATCTTTATTATTTTTAAGTTAATTAAAAGTATTTTAATTTTAAGAAAAAAATATCTTTATTTTTTTAAAAAAATATAATAATTTTTATAATAATTATAAAATATTCAAGAAAAAAATTTTTTTTATTTATTATATTTATTCTTAATATAAAAATATTATTATTATAATATTAAAGTATATTAAAATAAATTATAATAAAAATAAATTTTATAAAATTTTAAAAAAGAAATATAAAAATAATAATTAGAAAATATTTTATTTTAATTAAAAGTTTTTAAAATAAATTATTAAAAAAATAAAAAACAATAAATTAATTTTTAAAACTTATATAAATTTATTTAATTAAATTTTAAAGATATTAATTAATCAAGAAGAACTTAATAAAATATAATATATTAAAAAATTTATAAAGAATTTAAATAATATAATCAAGAATAAGATTTTTTAAAATATTAAATTTAAATTTTTTAATATATAAACTTATGATTATATTAAAATATATAAAATAATAATCAAGATATATAAAGTAAAAAAGAAATATCGATAATATAATAAATATAATAATCTAAACTATATTAAAATTAAATAGACTTACTTTAATAAAATAATAAATAATTTATTTTTTAAAAGAAATCAAAAATATATTTTATTCTTTTCTTTATTTATATTAATCTTTAAGACTTCGGGAAATCTTATTAAAGAATATAAAGACTAAATAATATTAATATTAATTTAAATTTCTAAAATTAAATAATTAATATTTAATAAAATTAATAAATTAATAAAAAAAATAATAAAACTAAAAGTTTATATAATAACTTAAAATATTCTTAATAATATTATAAATAATTTAAAAAAGACGATTATTAATAAAATAAAATTCTTAATATTATTTTAATAATTATTTAATAATTAATATAATTAATTAAGTAAATATAATTAATTAAATAAATTTAGTTAATAAAATAAATTCTTGTAATACAAAAAGGATTATAATAATAAATTTTAAAAAAAATATAATAAATATAATAAATATAATAAATATAATAAATATAATAAATATAATAAATATAATAAATATAATAAATATAATAAATATAATAAATATAATAAATCTAGAAATAATAATTATAAAAATAAAAATTATTA
>Ga0302221_10001374_pt1 | contig 15844 bp, 19 predicted proteins | sample II_Palsa_E2_1_FD_193517 | JGI IMG/M metagenome (GOLD analysis project Ga0302221, IMG submission 193517) | Peat permafrost microbial communities from Stordalen Mire near Abisko, Sweden - II_Palsa_E2_1 | ecosystem: Environmental > Terrestrial > Soil > Palsa > Peat permafrost | place: Sweden... | reverse complement strand
CTGTTTTATATTATTCCCTTATCTTTGCAAAATGTTTAAAAAACAACTAACGTTATTGGCCGGTGTATTTGCTATATTAATTATTGCACTTGGCAGTTGTAAAAGTAAATATGAAAAACTGCGTACCAGTAATGACAACGCCAAAAAATACTCTGAAGCTATTAAACTCTATAATAAAAAGGAGTATTCAAAAGCTTTAGGATTATTTGATGACCTGGTAACACGTTACAGGGGCAGGGCCGAAGCTGAAGACTTGTTTTATTATTACGCTTATACAAATTACAAGCTAAAGGATTATACCTCGGCAAGGTACCATTTTAAAACTTTCGCCGAAACTTACCCGTCAAGCGCAAGGGCCGAAGAGTGCCGGTTTATGGCGGCTTATTGCTATTACCTGGATTCCCCGATCTTTTCGCTCGATCAGACAAATACAAACAGTGCTATTGACGCGCTGCAGTTATTTATAAACTTATACCCAAAACGCGACCGGGTTGCTGAAGCAAGTAAACTGATACAAAACCTTCGTGATAAACTGGAGGAAAAATCTTATGCAAATTCAAAATTGTATTTAACGATCAGCGATTACCAGGCAGCCGTTATTTCATTTGGCAATACTTTACGTGATTACCCTGATACTAAATATGCTGAAGAAATTAACTTTTTAACTATCAGGGCGCAGTACGAGTATGCCGACCACAGCAGGGAGGATTTCCAGGAGGTGCGTTATAACCTGGCTAAAAGTTATGCCCAGCAATTTATTGACGAATACCCGAACAGCAAATACTTAAAGGAAGCTAAAGACTACATGAAAAACAGCGACCTGGGACTAGAAAAAGCTAAAAGTGTATTAGCAGAGGCCTACAGTAATCCAAGGATCGCTAAAAAATTAGCTACTAAAAAAGATTCGGTAATAAGCCAGCCACCATCTGAAAAAGGGAACGATAATAAAAAAATCGGAAATTAAATTGATATGAACACTAATAACAATATTATTAACAAGCCTGCAATAGCGAGCAGCACAGTAACCCGCGATTTACGCGAGTTAGATGTAAAAACCGACAATATTTATGAGTCACTTGTAATTATGTCGAAAAGGGCTAACCAGATTTCGAATAATGTAAAGGAAGAATTGCACCAGAAGCTTTCGGAATTTGCATCATCAAATGATAACCTGGAAGAGGTTTTTGAAAACCGTGAGCAAATTGAAATATCCAAATACTACGAAAAACTACCAAAACCTTCATTGGTAGCTATCCAGGAATTTTTGGATGATAAAATTTACTACCGCAACCCGGCAAAAGAACAATAAGCTGTAGCCCCCCGACCCCCTAAAGGGGGAGCAATTGTATGATATAAAAACTCCCAAATGGGAGTTTTTTGTTAATTTTGAATTTCAAAAATTCCCCCTTTAGGGGGTTAGGGGGCTTATGCTTGAGGGTAAAAACATTGTTTTAGGCGTTTGCGGCAGCATAGCTGCTTATAAATCGGCATTACTTGTAAGGCTATTGATTAAAGGCGGCGCCAGCGTGCAAGTGGTTATGACCCCGGATGCTGCAAATTTTATTACACCCCTCACACTTTCCACACTTTCTAAAAAACCGGTACTTGTTGATTATTTTAACCCTGAAAACAGGGAATGGAACAATCATGTGGAATTAGGCTTATGGGCCGATCTATTTATAATAGCCCCAGCCAGCGCCAACACACTGGCTAAAATGGCCAATGGCTTGTGCGATAATTTATTGACCGCCGTATATCTTTCCGCAAAATGTGATGTATATTTTGCACCCGCCATGGACCTTGACATGTGGAAACACGAATCAACCCAGGAAAATATCAGCAAACTAAAAACCTTCGGGAATATATTGATCCCTCCCGGGAATGGCGAATTAGCCAGCGGATTGCACGGTGAAGGGCGTATGGCCGAGCCTGAAGAAATAATTGCATTTATATCGGCAGCCATTAAAAAAAAACTGCCCTTAGCTGATCAGAAAATATTAGTTACTGCGGGTCCTACTTATGAGGCTATTGATCCGGTACGTTTCATTGGCAATTATTCATCGGGCAAAATGGGCTTTGCCATTGCTGATGAACTGGCCAGATTAGGCGCCGATGTTACACTGGTTGCCGGGCCATCAGCTCAAATGAGCAAACGGTCATCCATCAAACGTATTGACGTAACCTCAGCAGCCGAAATGCTTGAAGCCTGTGAACTTCATTTTAAAAGTTCAAAAGCTTGTATAATGACCGCCGCTGTTGCAGATTATACGCCAAAAGTTGTTGCACAGCAAAAAATAAAAAAGAGCAACAATGATTTTAGTATTGAGGTGAAAAAAACTGTCGATATTTTAAATTTATTGGGTTCGCAAAAAAGCGACGATCAAATATTGGCAGGGTTTGCTTTAGAAACCAATGATGAGGAAAAAAACGCGATAGAAAAGCTGAAAAAGAAAAACCTCGATTTTATTGTGCTAAATTCGCTTAATGACGAGGGGGCCGGTTTTAAAAAGGACACCAATAAAATAACTATCATAGACCGCAACCTGCAAAAAACGGTGTACGACCTTAAAAGTAAGGAAGAAGTTGCCCGTGATATTTGCGCCAAAATTGTTGAACTGATAAAAGGATGAAAACATTAAGCTTATGTATATTACTTTTTTGCTTAAACGGAATTGCAGTTGCGCAGGATTTAAATGCCCGTGTACAGGTTGTTTCCCCAAAAATACAGTCGACCAATAAGCGGATTTTGCAATCGCTGGAAACTGCCATGAAAGATTTTTTAAATGGCCGTAAATGGAGCGCTGACGCTATTTTGCCGCAAGAGCGGATTGATTGCAATTTTATATTAAATATCACCAGTTGGGATGGCAGCAGCAACTTTAGCGGTGAGTTGCAGGTACAATCATCAAGGCCGGTTTATAATTCAACTTATGCCTCGACTTTAATAAATATTTTAGATAAGGATATTGACTTTACCTATACTGAAGGCCAAACCATTGATTATACCGATCAAAATTTTCAAAGCAATTTAGCCTCTATAATGGCCTTTTATGCTTATATAATTGTAGGTATGGATTATGATACTTTTTCCCGGTTTGGCGGCACTAACTATTTTACGCTTGCCCAAAATGTGGTGACCAATGCGCAATCATCAGCCTATAAAGGCTGGAAAGCTTTTGATGGTACCACAAACCGTTACTGGCTTTCAGAAAACCTGAACAATACACTTTACCAGCCCCTTCGCAGTTTTATGTACGATTATCACCGAAACGGATTGGATGTTATGTCGGATAACGTCGGCAAAGGCCGCAAAGTGATCACCGATCTGCTCCCCGTCCTTTCCCAGGTTGACCGGCAACGTCTCGGTGCCATGTTCCCGCTGGTATTTTTTACCGCCAAAAGTGCTGAATTTATCTCTATTTTTTCCAAAGCAGATCAACAGGTAAGGGTACAGGCCATGACTATATTGGGGCAGGCTGATCCGGCAAACGGATTAAAGTACCAGGCGTTGCAGAAAGCTAATTGATCTTTTTATTTCGGATTTCTGAATTTCGATTTCGGATTTGGTTTTTGATGTAGCAGTTAAATGCCCGCCTTCAAATCATTTTAAAATTGTAGCTTTGTTATGTTCTGCGATCACCAGAATTAAAAAGAGTTTGTTATGAAAATAACTATTGAAATTGATGATAAAAGCGAAATTGAAAAATTGTCTGCTTTATTCAAAACATTTAAAATAAATAAGGTGAAGGTCATTACTGCCGATGACAATGATATACCTGTAATAAAAGGTGATAAAAAAATCGACCCGACAAGTTTGTTCGGCATCTGGGCAAACAAGCCACGCTCATTAGAAAATATCCGTAAAGATGCCTGGCAGAGGAAAACCGATATTAGGTAATGGTTTTATGCGATACGAATGTCTTTATACACGCCTTTAACGGAAGGCAGGCGACGATTGAACGGTTGCAGGAAATCGGATTAGACCAGGTCGCGCTTTCCGTCATAACCCTGATGGAACTTTACCGGGGAATGGGCAATAAAGTGGAATTAGCCCAAATGAAACGAAAGATCAGGTATTATGATGTGATTGATATCGATATTGCCACCTCAAAACTGGCAGCCAATCTCGTTGAAAACTATAAATTAAGCCACAACCTTCAAATACCTGATGCCATTATAGCAGCTACAGCCGTAATCCATCAAATTCCGCTTTTTACCTATAATATTAAAGATTTTGCTTTTGTACCTGGTATTAGATTAATTTAAACCTTCACGAAGCAGAATTGAATGAAACTGATGTTCGCAGGCTGTGGCTACGAATTAGCTTATGGTTTTAGTTTTAGACGAGAGAGATAATACATCCGAAGTTACTTCGGGGAGAGGGTTCTATGTCGTCAATTTGATTCCTCATAATATATTGCGTCCAAAAACGCTGCTCTTGCATTACTTATCTTTTGTTCTTGCTTTGTCGAAACAGTTGGGTTTACCCACCATTCAGAGTCGTAAATCCTTTCGATAACGTGCTCCCAATACCCTTTATAGTCAATTTCAGATTTTCTAATATTAAAGTCTTCACAAAATAGTTTTTGATTTTTTGAAGTCAAACAATAAAAAACGTCAGGACGTTTCATTGCTAAAAGTCTTGATGCAGTTCCAATGTAGTTGCCCGAAAATACTTTTATGAAGTATTTAACAAAATTGTCGTAATGAATCCTTGTTATTTGTCCGTTTAATGGAATTTGGTCAAGTGCGTTAGAGATGTTTTGATTATTTTCAATTATTTCATGAACGTAATTACCTCGCCCGATCATACTGCCAAAATAGCCCCAGTCGGCTGCATATTTTGTGGTTACTCCTGCAATGAATTTTCTTTTGTCGCCTTCAAGATCGCTAAAATGTTCTACGGAGCTGAATAGTTCTTGGACAATTTCTATCACTTTTAATCTTCTGTCAAGGCCGTGTGATTCTTCTTTGCGAATTTTTTCAACAAATTCTTTCCAAGTCATATTTACGACCGGCACTTCATGAATCGGTTTTCCGCTACCATCATCACTACCGTATAAACCAGAAAGGCTTTTAATTTTCGGTCTTTGATTTTTCCAAATTGTCTTGTAATGTAAAAAGTCACTTCGTGAAAACGTCTTTGAAAGTTTCCAACTCTCATCAATTAATTTAAATGCTGTCTGCAAAAAGTCGGCCGAGTCATTATCCTGGCAACTCACCAAAGTATTAGCTTCGGTGTTTTTATTAAAAGCTTCCTTTGTGAAATTAGAACTACCAATTATTATTTCCCAATCGTTGTTTGTATTATGGAATAAATAAAGTTTTGGGTGAAAAGTCCCCTGTGGTTGGTTTACAAATTGCAAATTTTTATTATCCAGAAAAGTTTCAATAAAATCCGGATGAGTTTGATAGAAATGGATACCAACAACGATCTTTTTTATTTTGTCTTTATTAGTTAACAAGTCGTCAAAATGTTTAGAACCAACGCCCGCCCAAGCCGTCGCCCAGTAGAAATGTTTATACCGCTTGGTCAGTCGCTTAAATTCAGCTTCTAATTGTGTTTGATCGATTATTAATTTCATATTGTGTGTTTATAGTTGTGGCCGTCAACTCCCCCTTGTTACAAATGTAATTTCATGTATTCGACTTTAAACTGGTTTTGGTAATTTTCAATCTAATTCTTTCTTCCATTTCATTTTTTTTGCGATTATTTATTATCGTTTTGCAAACTTCCATAGCTTTTACCAAATTCAAGTCATAATTCCCTTTATTATCACATTCTTTTTCCAATTCGGCCAGCATTAAATAAGTGTCCGTTTTTAAAACTTTATTTGGTATTGACATCGCAGTTGGGACAAGAAATTAAAAAGTTAGAACCTTATGATTATTTATAGTAAGGTAAAATAATAAATTGATAAATCGTTATCAAATCTTCCATAACTGTTTCGTCAAATAGATTCTTTTTGGACTTAATAGCGAATGTCCGCAGGTTAATACAATCAATAAAAATATAGACAGATTTATTTATACATATATCGTAATAACCTAACCTGTTTACCAGTTTAAAGTTTTTCATTTTTTCAATATCGTCCGTTTCTCTCAAAAATGTGAATGAACCAAATTTCTTTGCCATAACTCTACTTTATTAATCTTTATTCCAATTTCGAAGTATTGATAGTAAAGATATGATTATGGCGTACACTTTTGAAGAAGATAAAAAAGCATTTAAAGAAAATTGGGGATTAAAAATTTATGGTGATAGGTTAAGACAACAACTTCTTGAAAATTATTTTACACCAATATACGGTGCAAAAGACGAAGAAGACTTAATAGCTATTTTCGGTGAGTATGATGTTTGGAACCTCGATTGTACCAATCAATTCTCCCTTTAATAAATTCAATAGTATTAACTAAATCATAACCATCTGTTGATGATAATACATAATTATGATTATCTGCATCCGTATAATGCATTCTTTCAGGTACATCGGCACAAATTCCAGTATTAATTGTATCTACGATTAAATTGTGTATGGTTTCATTAACCTTGTGAATTTTCATAATTTCTATTTTGATTTAGGTTTATCATTATCAGTAACACTTAACTTAATTAAATCTTCAAAACTTATATCTACTGCAACCTTTTCTTCATACTTGCCCTTCTCCAAGCCGTCTTGCAAATTCAACGATCCCCCTGTTACGGTTTTCTTCAATTCCTCTTCCGATTTGAATGCTTTGGTCGGAACTTTCCCCCAAACTTTCTTCTTTTCCTTTTTTGCCATCTCCAATTAACGCTTTGTACGTAAGCCGGGCATTTTCTGCTTTGCCTATCGCTTGTTCAAATCTAAAACAATCTTTTAAATTTATCGTATTGTACCTGTAACTCATTTCATCACAATACCTCTGCAAATGCTTGGGACTCATATAATGGTAAATTCCCACGTATGATCTCTTTAGCAAAGTCCAATAACCCTCTATGGTATTCGTATGATGTTCACCTGTGGTTTTATAATCACCTTCGGTGTGTTTTACCCTGATATGGTTATACGTTAATTCTAAGCCTATATAGGACTTATAAGCATCCGAGACTACTATAGTATCTGATTCTACATTAGAAGTAACGATAGTTTGTAAAGTTATGGCTTCCGTATCATCAATTACCTGACATATTACCCTTGATGGTGAAATGATTACTTTTTCTTTAACTATTTTACCTGTTATAACCTTATGAGGTCTTTCAACAATTTCAAAAGTCTTTTTCTGTACGATACCCAACACAGGTTTTTTATCTTTTGAACTTCTGCCCTGACTATTTTCTATCTTTTTATGTTTATGCCTATTCTTGTTTTTACCACCAACAAAGGTTTCATCCGCTTCTACAATACCTTTTAAAGCTTGAGGATTTTTCTCTTTTAGCATTTCACGGATACGGTGTAAGACAAACCATGCAGTTCTTTGAGTAATATGTAGATCACGGGCAACTTGATGGGAAGAAATACCTTTTTTATGAGCAGTAAGCAAGTACATAGCGGCAAACCAAGTTCTTAAAGCTATTTTGGTATTTTCATATATAGTACCGGTAGTAACGGTAAACTTTTTATAACATTCAGGGCTGGCACATTTATAACCTCGGTTAGTTACATAGACTTTATTGTGTTTACAATGAGGACATTCAACTCCATTTCGCCAGCGTTGGTTGGCTAAGTAGATTTTACAAGTGCTGTCATCTTTAAAGAAATCAAGTAATTGAATTAGGGAGTTGAATTGTTTTTCCATACCATAAAGGTAAGGAAAATATTTGATATTTACAAGTTAAAATGTTGATAGTTAGATAGTTATTTTGAAAAAGATAGATTTATCTTTTCTCTTATTTTGAGATAATAGGTTTATCAGGTAAAAAGTCTTTTGGTGAACAATTAAATATTTGAGCCAGTTTATTCAGGTGTGCAACATTATATTTAGCCCGGTGTTTAGGATTTTCAATCTGACCTATAAAAGCATCTGATACTTCTAATTTGATTGCAAGAACAGCTTGCGATATATTTTTTTCCAATCGTAGTTCTTTAACCTTATTAACTATAAAAAGGTCTAATTCAGATTTATGATTTTCCCGCACAAACATGGATGCAAGGAAGTTTTAAATCGAATAAATTATACTAATACAGGTATTGGTAAATTGATAAGAATTTTATACATTAGCCGGGAACTTAATTTCTTATCCGCTAATGAGAAAACTCGATTATTTGTTCAAATACTCACTTGTATTTATTTTTCTATTATCCTTAAGATCAGCAGGCTATTCTCAATCAGCCTCAAAATATCACATAATTCAATTGGATTATGATATTAAAAGCAATTTCAATTTTCCGTTGCAATGGGCAAAGGGAACAACTAAATACAGTTATGATGTTAATGGCAATTTAATATCAATCAAAACTTTTGATAAATATGATTTAACGAATGTTCGAAAATTTGACTTTAGCCATTCTTTGAATAAAACCATAATAACTCAACCAAATGGGGTTACAGGTTTTCTAACATTAGATGCACAAGGTAGGGTAATAGAAGCTAATTATTATTCGGCTTTATTGGAGCATAGCCAAACATTTCCCTATATCTACAAATTCAAATATTCGGCTGATGGTTATTTAGTAAGGATTACATCATATTATTATGATTCTTTTGCTAAAGACCCAGAACCCCAACAAATTCATACTATATATCAGTTAAATTATGAGAATGGTAATTTAATAAGTATGAAAACCGTATATGTAGATGATAGCGATTATGTAGCCCCTGATTATGATTTTACCTATTCCGATAAGATTGCAACGCCAAATTGGAATCCGACTATTGGACTTTTTATTAACCAGCAAACTGATAAATATCCTTTGTACGCAATACCCAATAATCTATTTGGTAAACAATCAAAAAATCTTTTAAAAACTATAAGTCAGAAAGTTCCGGGCGATTATAATGTGGAAACAGAAATCAGTGTTTATAACATTAGTTATTCTTTTAATTCTGATGGTTCGGTTTCTCAAATTATCATTCCACGTGGTGATGTGAACAGCACATTTAATTTAACCTATAACAAACCAAATTAATATGAAAAAACTTAGTTTGATTTTAGCTGTATTAACAATTATTAGCGGATGTAAAAACAATGCAAAAAGTAAGAATCCCAAAATTGATAGCGCGATTGTTGTTAAACCTGTAAATAAATATAATTCAGTAGTATCAACCAAAGAAAACGAACGTGATATAAGTGCTTTGAGAGTTAATACATGTTTTGTTAGTGCGAATTATGGAAATGAATTTATATATGTAATTGATGAACTCCATTGTTTAGTTCTTAATCAACTTTGTCGCTATAATTATGATTCAAGCAACCATGTTTTGGAAATTTATAGTATCGGAGATGCACACGAGAATTTTATGGGTTATTTTAAAGTATTTTCTGGCCGGGGATGTGAAAAAGAATTATCAAAGTATAATTTAGGTGAAGGTGGTATAGAAAAATATATTTTGGCAAATGAGAATAATCCGTCATTTGCCCTAATTACTGTTGGAAAAAACACCTCTGGAGATTTTCAAAAGGTTAACATTTCAAATACGTGGTTATATATTTCTAATTTAAATGCTAATCCATTTCAATTGAAAGGATTAACTAATACTATTCTTGATTTAGTAAATAATATAAAAAATTCCTTACAAGGCTCTGATTATTTATACCTTCAAACTGAAAATAAAGTTGATATTATCAAAAACATTGGGAAAGAAAATGTAAATGCATCACTTGCTAATAAAGTGGACGACACGTATAATTCCTTAATATCAAAATGGGAAAAGATAAATAGTGAAAAGAGTAGTATTGAAAATTTTCTTAATCGGTATCAGGAAAATAATGTAAATTATTCCAATGCGATAAAAAATGTGCTAACATATATCCAATTAGATAAAGATGAAGATGAGTATAATAAAAAGTTGGATAATGAAATTTTACCTATAGTACAGCCACAATCTGAAACAAACTAAAAAATCACAATTAATATGAAAACAGAAGAAATTTATAATCAGGTATTAGCTGAAATCAATAACATAAGAACCACAATTGGGCTTGAAAAATTAAAATTTTCTATTACTACTTCTCCAAATCAGATTTATAGTGCATTTAAATCTGGAAAAATTACTTTTTGGTGTTCTCCACAAGCTGGGGAAGTTCAAAAAGTTTATAAAAAAATAGTTATAGATTTGGCTTTACCAAATGAAGGTAATCTGCCGGGTCAATATCTTTATATTCAAGTAACCAATTGGGATTAATTTCATTTTCGTATCCGTATTGTCTAATGATTTTACGATCATAATTTCTAATATTAATTGCTTCTTCCAATGCAGTTTTTGTATGTCCATTTTTTGATAACCACCCTAAAATAAATTCTGAATCGTACCTATTTTCTATTTGATTTATTAATACTAACATCCACCAAATATTACCTAAACGAATATGATTATCACCTTTAAATTCAAGTTGTAAAATTTTCAAATCTGTTGACATATAAAATTATATGTCAAAAATAATGTACGAAATTTTATAAGTAAATGCTATAAATTTATGGCTGCTGAATGTTGGGCATTTTTATTAAATATACTTTTGTCCCAACTGCGATGTCAATACCCTTTATTTTCATCATTTTCTGTCAATTTTTGAACTAGGGCCTCTCTGAAAATCGCCCTTCCCAATTTCTCGTTCCCGCTATTGAATAAGAAAATGCCAAAACCCCGTAAGTTCATGTGTTTTATCGGTGTTGAGATCGATTTATCAATTGTTTTTTGCCAAAAATATTCCGCTTTGTCTTGGTCTCCAATAGTCGCATAGGCCCCTGCCAATATGTTGCAGTCTATTTCATTGGCAAGTTTGTCATATTTCCCTACAATAAAGTCAGCATGTGCAATTAAAATTCTTCTTTGAGAGTTGTAATTTCTTCGAAGTTGAATAGCTTGCTCAGAGTTATAATCAATGTCTTTTGAGCCTCTGAGTTTTGTTGATTCAATCCCGATTTTAGAAATACTCTCAAGAGTATCCGTCAATGTCTTTCTGATTGTCCTCTTTGTTTCCTTGTTCTTTTGAATTAAGGTCACTATCAATGAGATAACTGATAGTATCAATGCACAACCACTTATGACAATTAATATATAATCTTTTGTTTCCATTCTATCATAAATTGATCTGTTAACAGTTTTTTCAGAAGAAACCTATAGCTAACCCCTTAAAAGGGGAACAGTTAGTGATTTCAATTGCTGTAATATTACAGTTAAATCCTTACTTCTTCATACCCAACCCCTTACTATCCCCACCATTTTAAAAATATTCTCGCTATTAACAAATAAGCGCCATTGGCAACCACCGAATTAAAAAATCGGTGAAATCAAATAATAATCGGTGAAATCCAAAAACAAAATCCAAAAATCCCCTGTAACATTCCCTTACTCCCACGCGTCTTTTTAATAAAAATTCCGGTAATCGATAAAATCCTTTAATCCCGGTCAAAAAATTTAAAAAATAATTTGCAATTACGAAATCTATCGTACATCTTTGTACGAAGAAATTCGTATATATAATAAAATGGAAATAAAACCAACAGAAAGCGAACTGGAGATTTTACAGGTGATCTGGAAAAAGGGGCAATGCACCGTTCGTGATGTACATGAGGAATTGACAAAAAACAAGGATGCCGGGTATACCACTACTCTAAAATTGATGCAGATAATGCATGAAAAAGGATTGGTTGAACGCAATACTGCCGCTAAAACGCACCTTTATAAAGCTGTGATCACCCGCGAACAGGCACAACAAACTGCTTTGGACAAAATTATTGCCACCGTATTTAAAGGCTCAACTTCCGACCTGGTAATACAGGCGCTGGGGCATCACCGGGCATCAAAGGATGAAATAGATGCGATAAAGAGTTATCTGGAACAGTTTAGGGGAGAGTCTGAAAGTCAGGAAAGTCTGAAAGTCCGAAAGTAAAAAAGTATAGTGCTTTGGGCTTTTCGCTTTCTGCTAACTTTAAAATAAGTAATATGGAAAATGTATTATACAACATCGGCCAGGTTTTGGGAATAACTATTATCCATTCATTATGGGAAGGGTTGTTGGTTTATTTTATTTTGCGGATTGTTTTTATAGCTGGCCCTGCCCTATCCGCAGGGAAGAGATATAACCTGGCTATTGGGGCAATGGCAATCCTATTTGCAGGTTTTGTATATACGCTGATCGTTGAAGTAAATGCCTTTAGTTGGGTAAATTTAAAATCTTCCAACGCTTTACTAATTCCTTATCTAAACTTATCCCTTAATTCGGGGCATTCTTTAGCAAACCACTCCATATATAATACTATTGCAGGTTACCTGCCTTACATATCGGCCATTTATATTGCCGGGCTGATTGTAAATCTTGCGAAGCTTAGCAAAGAATGGAATAGGATCACGCTGATAAAGCAATCATTTATCCCTGCCGGCCAGATGCAGCAGTTTATAAACAAATTTTCAAAAAAGCTGGACATAAGCAAACACATACAGTTAAAATTCAGCGACCTGATAGATGTACCCTGCATGATGGGATATTTTAAGCCTATCATTTTTTTACCCGTTTCAATAGCAACTTATTTATCAGCCTGTGAAATAGAAGCGATTTTGCTGCACGAGCTTTCGCATATTAAACGCAACGATTACCTCGTAAACTTACTGCAGCAAATTATTACAGCAATACTTTTCTTTAACCCCTTTGTACAATTGGTTAACCGCTTAATAAACGTGGAAAGGGAAAATGGCTGTGACGACCTTGTGGTTAAAAAAACAGGCAAGCCGCTGATCTATGCACAGGCCTTATTAAAGCTGGAAGAAAACAGGAAAACCCAATTACAATTCGCGCTTGCAGCTACCGGAAAAAGATATCATTTATTAAATAGAATTGAAAGGATCATGAAAACAAACAAATCACCGGGCAATATACGCCACCTGGTATTAGCAATATTTTTACTGGCAGGTGGTCTGGGCAGCATTGCCTGGATTAGCCCCAAGACTATCACAGCAAACACAAAATCATCACCTGTTCATAAAGCTATAGCTTCATCAAATGGTACAGAAAAGGTGCAGCCAGCTTTAAAAATTTACAATCCGCTGCTTGTCGATAATAAGGATACTGACAGGAATATATTAGTTGCCGATACCATAAAACATCATCATAAAGCTAAAATCACTGTTGTTGATAAACACGGGCATAAAAAGGTATACTATTCGGATACTAATAGCGCATCGGATGATTCTATGGGCGGGTTCTATTCAAGTCCTGAATGGAGGGCGCAAATGGACGCTATGAAGAAGATGGGTGAAGATATGAGGAAAAAATTTAATAGCCCCGAATGGAAAAACCAAATGCTGGCCATGAAAAAACAAGGTGAAGAGATGAAAAAACAATTCGATAGCCCTGAATGGAAAGCGAAAATGGAAGATATGAAGAAGATGGGTGAAGATATGAAGAAAAAATTCGATGGCCCCGAGTGGAAAGCGCAAATGGAGAACATGAAGAAACAGGGCGAAGAGATGAAAAAACAATTCGATAGCCCCGAATGGAAAGCGCAAATGGAGAACATGAAGAAACAGGGCGAAGAGATGAAAAAGAAATTCGATAGTCCTGAATGGAAAGCTCAAATGGATGCAATGAAAAAACAGGGGGAAGAAATGGGGAAAAAATTCAATAGTCCTGAATGGAAAGCTCAAATGGATGCGATGAAGAAGATGGGTGAAGATATGAAGAGAAAATTTGACAGCCCTGAGTGGAAAGCACAAATGGAGAACATGAAGAAAATGGGTGAAGATATGCAGAAACAATTCAAAGGTGAATTCAAATATAATATGAAATGGGATTTACGGGATTCTTCGAAGGCAGGCAACGATACCGTCGGCAAGCCCCGGAAGTAGTATTTAAATCATTGAGGTTTGAAATAGTATTAGAAAATCATGGAAAACGTACTCTTTAACATCAGCCAGGTTTTGGGAATAACCATTATCCATTCATTATGGCAGGGATTGATTATCTATTTTCTGCTCCGGTTGGTATTGATATTTGCCGGCGAGTTATCCTCATCAAAAAAATATATAATGGCGGTAACCAGCCTGGTGGCCATAACCGGCTGGTTTATTTATACGCTTATAAACGAGATTCATATTTACAACTGGCTGGCAGTAGTGCCTGCTAAGCTATCAGCTATGCCGCTGATGCTGAATCTGCCGGCAAATATCGGCCGGTTTGATGACCAAACTGTGCGCTACTATTATAGTATTGAACAATACCTGCCTTATATAACCTTGCTTTATGTTGTCGGCCTATTGTTTAACACGACGCGCCTTATACTGGCCCGCCAAAAAATCAATACCATAAGGCAAACTATGTGCATTGATATTACACTGCAGCGCCAGGTAAATAAGTTTAGGGAAATACTTGATATAGACCACCGGGTAAAAATTGGATTAAGCAAACTGGTTGATGTACCCTGCATGGTGGGTTATTTTAAACCAATTATCCTTTTACCATTTACACTATCGACCTACCTGGCAGCTGAAGAAATTGAAGCCATTTTACTGCACGAGCTTGCACATATTAAACGCAACGACTACTTAGTTAACCTGCTGCAGCAGGTAATAACTACACTGTTATTCTTTAATCCCTGTGCCCAATTAATTAACCGGATTATTAACGAAGAACGCGAAAACTGCTGTGACGACCTGGTAATAAAATCAACGCCAAGCCCTGTCGTTTATGCAAAAGCACTATTAAAACTTGAACAAACACGAGAAAACAACATGCGGATGGCCATGTCTGCCACCGGGAAAAAGTACCAGTTACTAAGCAGAATTGAACGTATTATGAAAACCAAAAAACCAACCCAAAGCATCCGCCCGGCATTGCTGGCCATGCTTATATTAACCATAGGCATCGGCAGCATCGCTTTGCTAAACCCTGAGATAGCACAGGGAAAAATTTCAGTAAAAGCAATCAGGCCAATAATCAGCAGTTTGCTTGCTGACACTGTACACAAAACAAAGGCCAAATCATCAAAATTATCCGCTACCAAAAAACCGGTTAAAACAAAACACGTTTATAAATCCGATGATAATTCGACAAGTAATAATACCTATAGTTCCAATGACAACAGGAATTATAACAGGAACGATAACAGGAACCATAATTTTAATTATAATGGATTTGATGACGCTGAACTTAACAAGCTTTCGGCAGAGGTGAGTAAATATGGCGATGCCGTAAGCAAGTATTATGAGAGCCCAGAATTTAAGAAATACGAAGAGGAGATGGAACAGAAAGGCAAAGAGATCGATGCTTTTTACAATAGGCCGGAATTGAAAAGGTTACAGGAAAAACAGGAGATGTTAAGTTCAGAATTTGACAAGAATTGGGGTGATAACGGGGAAACCGGTAAAATAGGCAGTCAGATGAGTGAAATGGGTAAAAAGATAGATCAATATTACACCAGCCCTGAGTTTAAACAGATGAACGCGGAACTTGAAAAGAAATATGGCATAGACCCTGATAAGTATTACGATGACAAGGAAAATGAAAACTATAAGAAATATGAAGCTGAGCTGGATACACACATTTCGCCCGAAATAAAGCAGCAGACCGAAGAATTGAAAAAATTAGGCAACGAGATGCGCAACCACTATCGTTCGCCGGAGCGTCGCAGGCAGGAAGAGGAAATGAGAGCTATGGGCGACAGCATGAGAAAAGCGTTTAACAACCCAGCAATTAAGGAGCAGCAAG
>Ga0302221_10001369_pt1 | contig 15887 bp, 6 predicted proteins | sample II_Palsa_E2_1_FD_193517 | JGI IMG/M metagenome (GOLD analysis project Ga0302221, IMG submission 193517) | Peat permafrost microbial communities from Stordalen Mire near Abisko, Sweden - II_Palsa_E2_1 | ecosystem: Environmental > Terrestrial > Soil > Palsa > Peat permafrost | place: Sweden... | reverse complement strand
AGCAGGAGTATGAGGCTACTCGCATGCATAAATAACTTAAGGCTCGCCAACCTTACCCAGCTTAGCCTAATCGGGAATAGCGCTGCACGTGCCAGCGCAGAACCGTAACATTATATTTTATACTCTTATTTGCGTTTTCGGCTTTGCAAGTGCTTTTTTAAAGCTTTTTTCAAAACTTTTTAAGTTTTTTAAATTAGATTATTTTAAAGTTAATTTATTAAAGCCAAATCTTGGGCTTAATCTATCAATAAAGTCCTTTTTCACTTTATTATTCAATTAAGTGCATTTCTTTAACAAGGTCTAAAAGCTCTCTAATAGCCTTTTTATTAATTAAACTAAGCTTTCGCATTAATTTAATTAAAACTTTATTACTTTTATTTAATATACTTTTAAGCTTCAAAGTAAATTCTAAAAACAAAAGTCTTGTCTTTATTGCAAGTTTTGCAATTATAAAGCTCTTTACTCCTAAGTTTTAGCTGCTTAAGACTTTGCTTAAAAGCTCTTTTATACCCTTTATATTAAGTAACTCTAAAATTTGCTTTAAAAAGTTATTATTTTGTAGTTTTAAATTCTTAAAAATTGACTTAATATTTTAAGGTCTTTCTTCTTCTTTAATTAGTTTAATTACTTGTTTAATAATTGCAATTAGCTAGCTATTTGCTTGCTTAAACTCTTTAAAGTAAAGGGTATCTTTGTCAAATATTGTATTTTATATAATAATAACTTATATTAAAAAGATTGCAAAGAAATTTTAACTTATAAAAGGAAAGCGCTATGCAACCCTTCTTTTAATTATAAAGCTTAAAAAGTGCAAAAGATAAGCTCCTTTAAAATAGGTTAAAGAATATTAAAAAGAAAAGTCAATTTAGTGCTTTATATAGCAATTATAATTTAATTAGATATAATATATATTATTTCTTTGCTATCTTAATTCTTTATAAACTTAAAGCTATAGCACCTTTTTGCAGTTAATTAGATAATTAAGTATTTGTATAAAATACAATTCTTAGGAATTTAATATCTAAGAGAGCTTTATAATATTGGCTTGATAATTGTATTTAATGCCTTATATATTAATAACTTAAATACTTGATAATCTTTGCAAAAGTATATTATATCTCTTTTTAACAAACTAGTTATATAAAAGGCAGCTTGTTAATTAATTATTATTACTTTTATTACAAAGGCCAAGTTGCTTGCTATTAAGCAAATATCTAAGGAAATTATAGCCTTTTAGCATTTCTTTAAAGATATTAAGCTTAATTTAAGAGAATTATAAACAATCTTTTTCAACAACTAACAAATAATTAAGCTTATAACTAAAAAGAATAAAAGAATTACTACTAAGTTGCACTATATTAATATATAAAATATATAATTATATTAAAATTATGCAAAAAGCGCATTTTAAGTAATATATTTACTAATAAAAGAGATGCTAGCAAATAAATTAACTAAAACCTTATTATATTATAAGTTTAAATACTTTTAATTGTTATTAAACTTTTAAAACTTATATAAAATGCTTAAAAATGTAAAATATCAAAGGAATTATTTTATTTGTTAACCTTTTATTTGTTTATTTTATAAAACTCATAAGCAATGCGGTAAAGCGTTAAAACTACTTTGCAATTATATTAATTAGCTTGCCCAAAGTTCCTTTTATATAATTAAACCAAGTAGTATTGCTAGCTATGCTACCTTTGCTACTTTTATAAGTACTATTACACGCAAGCTTAAATGGAGCAGCTATAATAGCAATTACAAGAGCAATATCGGGGGGAAAAAAACTTGCTAACAATTTTTCGCTTAAGCGCATGTGCCATTGGCACCTGCTTGGTGCTATTGGCAGCTGCTTGGCAGTCAATTGGTAAGCAGGGCAATTAATTAGCAATTGTACTTATTAAAAAATAGAAAATTTTAGAGGGCAGTTTTAGAGGGCAGTTTTGAGGACAGTTTTGGAGAGCAGTTTTGGAGAGCAGTTTATATTAGTAGAATTAATTACGTGCAAGGCACTAGGCCTAATGCGGTTAGCGCATTTCCGCACTTTCGCGGAGTATATCTTTTGCGCATATATACGCATAAATAGGATAACTTTCACTTATTATGCAACTAGTATACCACATTCAATTATATGTTATACTACGCGTCTTAGGTAAACTAATAAATATAATAGTTTAAGAGGACAGTTTAAAACAAGCCCGAGAATTGGGTTATATAGCATATAATACAAAAATAGGCCGGCAATTGTGCTATGCGACACAAGTAGAAGGTAGCGCTTTTGTTTATGTTATAGTAGCTGCTTACCCTTCCTTACTAGCAAAATTAAAGCTTAGCTGCTTGTGCGCACTTCCAAGGGGCCCTAGAAGTGCGCATAGGCGGCCTTGTAATAGCTGCTTACCCTTTTTTACTAGCGAAATTAAAAAAAATTTATAATTTCCTCCTTTCCTCCTTTCCTCTTTTCCTTCTCTTTATCTAACTTCTCTTTATTTAACCTTTCTCTGTCCAACTTCTCTTTATCCAACTTCTCTTTATCCAACTTCTCTTTGTCTAACTTCTCTTTATTTAACTTTTCTCTATCTAACTTCTCTTTATCCAACTTCTCTTTGTCTAATATCTCTTTATCTAATATTTTAAGGAGTTTTAGCAAGGCATTTTAGAGGGCAGCTTGGGTTTCGGGGCCACTTTTGTAAGGCGTTTTAGCAAGGTAGCTTATATAGAATTATATTTTTATAATATTAAGACAGTTTTTTAAATTATTTCCATATAAGCTTTTGTAAAAGATATAACTAAATTAGGGGTAATTAGCATTAGCAAGATAGTTACTATTTGTGCATATAGCTCGATTAGTGCTAATAGTAGTCAATTGGCACTTAATGTCGAAAATTTGGTGCCAAATTTTTGGACATGCAAAAATGGCACTGTTAGCACGTCGTTGGCACGTTTTTTTCCCCTAATAAATAGCTACTAGTCTTATAATATTAAGTGCAAAAGCAGCAGCTATAAGTTTAATTATATTAACTACAAGCATAGCTGCTATTAGCTTTGCACTATTATTACTAGTTTTGCTATTTAATTTTGCAATTTCAAGTATAATACAAATAAAGGCGCAAAGCTTATTAAGCCTTTAAAGCAAGCAATTAGCTATAAACAAAACTAGAAAAAGGAGCAATTTACAATTTTGTTTATAGTTGCTAATTTATTCAAGAATTATAAAGCTATATTTATACAAGTAAGTAAAAGAGCCTTGCAATAGTAGCTTGATATGCATTTCTAGCAACAAGAGCTTTCGTTAATAGTATTAAAATAGCTATTATTACTTTGTTTAAAAAATGCAAAATTAATTTGTTTTTAAGTTAGCAAGGGACACATTTAATAGATTGTTTAAAGTATACTACAATTAAGGCAAGGAATATTGCATTATATGCCTTTTGCAAGTTATAGGGTTTAAGCTTTAAAAGGGGTTTTAGTAAAAGCAAAATTATTTGAGGAAAGTGATTTACTTTTACTATTATACGCTAGAGTTTTAAAAGTAGCACAGGCTACAAGAATAGTAGCAATAGCAGGAATAATAATAGCTACTTATAATTTATTAGCTTATATGTCGCAACTATAGGGGCTCGCGGTAGCCTAAGGCCTAAAGCTCACATAATCGGGGGCGCTCTACACCTTATATCATAGGAGCACTCCTCCCTTCTTTTCTAGTTCTTATCCAAACAACTTTATCGATCACCAATTCATTTATCACCCTACTTTATGCGCATTAGTTATAAGCCCGGTAAGCACTTAAAGCATTTCCCTATTTATATAATAAGGTAAGTAATTGCCCACTTTTTACTTCTTTTAAAATATACACTTCACTAATTACTTTGCAGCTTCGACTAAGATCTCAATTATAGCATCCAAATGACTTAAGCAACGCGTTATATATATAATTATTTTAAAGGATTAACAATTATAGCTTATATAGTTTATATAGCTCCAATTTTAAGCAAACTTCTAAGGAATTTAGCATCTTGTCGACCCTAATAAACTAAATGCTCCTTATATTAGCATTAAGCCTTTAAATGTCCCTCTAACGCTCGAATAACTAATAAAACAAAGAAATAAGCAACTATAACAAGATTATATTACAATAATTTTAAAGAGACAATAGCAAATAACTTGTTTCCATTGCTCCCTCGACTTTTAAAGATATTAAAAAGCAATATACTACTCTTCTTAAAGAGTACTTAGTTGCTTATAATATATAAACTGCAAACTTAAACTAATATTATTACCTTTAAAGCTAAGTTAGTAAAATTGTTAATGCTTTAATCTTTTAACTACTATAATAAAGCTTATTAGAAATAGAGAGCGCTTTTTATAATTAACTATTTAAGCTTTAAAGAGACAATTTGGGCTAACTAATACAAGCACCTTTACTATAATAAAATAAGAATATTAAGCTATCTTTAAGCAAGCCGAGTAAGGTAATATTAGCCTAGTATACTAGCAAGCTAATTAGTAACAAATTTATAAAAAGGCTAAAGCGCTTAAGCTAGTCGATATTAAAGAAATGCTTATAGCAAAGGACTTTTTAACTGCAATTTTAAAAAGGATAGCCCTTGCTTAAGCGCTTAATAAGCTAGCAAATCTTATTAAATAAGACAAGCTAAGCAAGGAGTGTCTCACGCTTAAAGAGTATAAAATTGTCTTCTCGGCTATTACTTTAAAAGATTTAACCCTAAAAAGCACTAAAGCCCTAAAGATCTTTGCCACCTTTAATAGTCGATCGGACTTTTAAATAAAGCAAGACTTTAATACTACTCCCGCTTTTATAAGCTTCAAGTGTCTATATACAAAAACTAGATACAATTAAAGCCCTAAGAAATGCGCCTTTATAAAGATTGCAATTACTAGATTATTTAAAAAGAAACTTAAAGATAAACTAAACGCCGAGAAATGCAAAGAGATTAAGCGTACCCTGTAAACTAAGCGCTTTAAGTTATTAAAAAGCTTCCTTAAAAATAAACACAAGATTAAAATTATTACAAAACTAGTCTTTAGCTTAACAAAGGATCAAGCATTTAAAAGTGCTAATAGCAGTTTTAAAAAGGACTAAGGATTAGCGGAATTAAAGTTTTTAAGTAGCATTAATGCTACTCTTATAAATCTACTCCTAATAACTTTAACCTTAAAGCAAGGGGTATATATTACGCTTAATTTTTCGAGATATTCACTTTTTGCAAGCATGCTACTTGATAACTATAGCGCTATATACTTAGTAAATAGCAAAGAACTGCTTAAGCTAAAGTCTTTTACTAAAGCAGCTTATAACAAGTGCGTCGAAGCCGATTCCTCTAGTCTCCTAATCCTAGATATAGCAAGAGGGTAATTAAGAAGGCTTTAAATAGTATAGCTAGCTTAAACTCGGAAAATTTAATCTTATTAGATATTATAATTATTAAGGGATTTTATATTAATATAATTTCCGAAGCTTAATTAAATAAAGCAAGAGTCTAATACTATAGTCTAAACTACTTGCTTTAGTATAAAACTAAAGGGAAGAGTATTATGCTTAAATAATTAAAGCATATATATAACTTAGTGTTTTTTGAATTTAAGCTACTTTTTACCTATTTTAAAGTTCTTCCCGAAATTTTAACAAGCATAGCAAGAATCTTAATATTTCTAACAATTAAACAAAGTATAAAAGCAAAGTTCTAGCGTTGATAAGATTGCTTTAAACTAAAAAGTAATTTAAAAGAAGTATAGCATGCACAGGCAAAGCACTTTAGCCTAAAAGCTTTATAAGCACTTATTAAAAGCGCAAGAAATGTAATTATTAAAAGCATTACAAAAGTTAAGTGTATATATTGCTTAATAACTTATATAAAGCAAGTTATTTTAAGGTAATTTTCTAAAAAGAAGTCTTTAAAGCTATTTTTTAAAATTTTGTAAGATTTGTTTAATTTCTTAAAAAGCTATAACAAAGCTTAATAGCTTTTAATAATTAAGGACAAGTATAATAAGAAGCTCTTTAGCTTTATTCTTATAAATGAGTCTCTAGTTTTAATATTTAATACAATTAAAGATTTCAATTATTAAGTAAAGAGGCAATTTATGTCACAAGCGCTAGATTCATAGCACGAAGTGCGTTGGTTAAATGGTCCCAATTACGACTATTCAAAGCTAAAGAAGGAAGAAGTTATTTACAAGGTTCGGTTCGTGCGTAAATACCGAGTTCTGCCGCTTCACACCGCCTATGCTAGCCGCGCTAGTGCACGTGACCACGTGACATGGCCTAGAACCGTAACAATTTAACCTTATAGTCTACAAAATATAGCACAACAATAACACTTTTGTTATTAGGATTAAAGGATATATAAAGTATAAGCTTTAAGCTAAAGAAGTAAGCATTAAAATCAAGCTAGCCTTTACTTATACTTATAAGCTTAATAAAGGTGCTAAATACGCAAGACAAGAGGCTATAATCAAGTCAATTAAAATGCGTGTAAAAGCAAGTCTCTTAAAAGACCTTTAGCTAAACACGACCCTTATTGCTATATTCTTATATAATAAAAGCCCTTTGCATGCATATAACATGCGCTTACCTAATAAGGTTTTCGATGCTTAGTTCTAAATTATTTTAAGTAATATAATCTTGCGCTTATTACACGCTTAACAACTAATCTTTAACTTAATTAAAATAGGATTTATATATATAAAGGTTAAGCATATCTATTAATTAAGGAATATAAAGCTAAGAAATGGAAAAGAGCTTTTAAAGTTAATTCTTATAAGCATATTAAATATCTAGTTAGTTATATAGCATCTAATATATATAAAATTTAAGTTTTTGCGCTTAAGAGAGTAATTATCACGCAAAATGTAATATTTAACAAAGATACCCTTTACTTGAAGGAATTCGAATAAGTAATAAGCTAACTACTTGAGATTATTATATAAGTAGTTAAACTAATTAAGGAAGAGGAGATTTAAGACGCTAAATTAATTTTTAAGAATAATAAACTATAAGAGGACAATTTGCTTAAGTAAACTTTAAGCCCGCTTATTATAAAAGGTATAAAGGAGCTTTTAAGTAAGGCCTTAAGCGGCCAAAACTCGGGGTTAAAGATCTTTACCCTTACAAAACTTGTAAAACTTATAATAAAGACTAGACTTATATCTTTAAATTTTATTTAAAAGCTTAAAAGCATGCTAAGTTTTACTTAAAAGAGTAAAGGGGTTTCGGCTAAGCTAATACTAGTGCTTAATTCGATAAATAAAGAGGCTAATAAGCTTCTAAAACTTGTTAGGGAAGTACATTTAATTAAAGAAAAAGAAGGAAGGACTTTATTACTAAATTAAGCTTAAGATTAAATATAAGGCAATTTGAAGGGCTTATAATAAAGTACTAGTAAACTATTTGTAAAACTAAAATGCAAATACAAGTATAAAGTATAAGATAAGGTGCAATTAAGCAAGAGAATCTAAAAAAAAAGACTTAATAATAACAATTATACCCTTAGCAAAGCAAGCTTAGTAATAACTAAGTATATATAACTTTATGCATATTGCTTACTATAATAGTAAGATTAAATAACACTAATTACCTCGAGTCCCTTTTAAGTATATTATAGCCTAATTAGCTAAGCAAACTAAGTAATAGAAATAAGGAAAAGCATAAGATAGTGCATATAGTAATTGCGGCATCGATTTTATAAAATTAGAGCTTAAAAGACAAAGATGTTCTTAAGGGCAAAACTCCTTGCATTTATTAAAATAATCTCTTAAAAGAATTAAAGTTTTAAAATAATTTAGAAAAGCATTTACTTAAGGCCTTCTTTAAGCAAGATGCAATACTCGAGCTTAAGAACCTCGAATCTAGAAATTATTAGAGGATAATCTCGCATAATAAAATAATAGCTTACTTGATCCCTTTAAAATAAGTATTCAAATATAAATATAACTTAAACAGTTACTTAATTAAGTGCTAATTAAAGATTATTATATAAAGTAATTTAGAAAAGGAAAACTCTATCTTGTCGACTTATATAATTATACTTGTAATATGCTCTTTTAAAATATTTATAGCTATTATAGCTTACTTTAATTTAAAGATTAAGCAATTTAATGTAATTAACGCCTTTGCAAATGCGAAAAGACTAGTTAAAAGCTCCCTAGTAGCATATTTAACTCTTTAATAGATTTAAAATCCTTAGCATATATACTAAAATCGATTAAGCCTTATATAAGCTAAGGGACTCTTTAGTGCTTTAATATAATAAGTTGCAAGCACTTTAACTAAGATAAAGCTTAAGCTATGCAAGGAAGAGCTATATATATATATATATATAAACTTAAAGTATAAGGTGTTTATTTTATTTTATATTAATAATATACAAGTAATATTTCATAAAAGCAACAAAGTATTAGCAAACAAGATTATTGCAAAAATTAATATAGCTTATGCTCTTTATTTAATAAAAGAAGTAAAATAGTTTTTAAGAGTTTGTATAATTAAAGATTAACTTGCGCAAAAGCTTTAACTTATATATAATATATATATTAAAAAGATTGCAAAGAAGTTTTACTTAATTGATAAAAAGTGTACAAGCACTCTTCTCCTAATCTTAAAGCTTAAGAAATACGCTAAATAAGCTCCTCTTAAGCAAGTTAAAAAGTGTTAAGAGAAGGGTAATTTATTACTTTATATTATAATTATAATTAAGCTAAATATAGTATATGCTACTTTATTACTTTTTTAGTTTTTGATAAACCTTAAGCTTGAGTACTATATAGCAGTTAATTAGACAATTAAGTACTTATATAAAATGCGATTTCTAAAGATTTAATACTTTAAAGAATACTATAATACTAATTTAATAATTGAATTTAATGCATTTTACACTAATAATATAAATACTTAATAATCCTTGCAAGAGTATATTATATCTCTTTTTAAAGGGCTAATTATATAAAAGGCAGCTTATTAGTTAACAATTACTACCTTTACTACTAAAGCCAAGTTGCTTGCTGTCGAGCATATAGCCAAGGAAACTATAGCTCTTTAATATTTCTTTAAGGATATTAAACTCGATTTAGGAGAATTATAAATAACCTTTTGTAATAATTAATAAATAATTAAGCTTATAGTTAAAGAGAACATAAGGATTACTACTAAGTATGCTATGTCGGTATTTAGAATATATAGCTATGCTAAAAGTATACAAAAGGTACATTTTAAGTAGTATAATCTACTAATAAAGGAAATGCTAGTAAATAAATTAACTAAAAACTCGCTATGCTATAAATTCAAATACTTCCGATTATTATTAATCTTCTAAGATTTATATAAGATAATCGAAAATGTAAAATAGCTTGGGAGAATTATTTTATTTATTTATTTTTATTTATTTTTGCTAAAAAAAAATAGGGCAATGCTCTTAAGCATTAAAACTTCTTTGCTATTAGGTTAACTAGCTTGCCTAAAACACCCTTTATACAATTAAACTAAGTTGCGCTACTAGCCGCGCAACCTCCCGCAGCTTTACAAGCATTATACTTAAAAGGAGTAGCTGCAACAAGAATTGCAAGAGTAATAGCTACTAGTCTAGCTATACTAACTATAAGCGCAGCTGCCGCTGGCCTTGCACTATTATTACCAGTTTTATTATTCAATTCCGCAATTTCGAGTATAACGCAAATAGATATGCAAAGCTTGTCAAGCCTTTAAAGCAAGTAATCAGTTATAAATAAAACTAGAAAAAAATTAACTTATAGTCTTGTTTGTAATTAGCAACTTATTTAAAAACTACAAAGCTACACTTATATAAGAAGGTAAAAGAGCATTATAATAATAGCTTAAAGCGCATTTCTAATAATAAGAGCTTCGGCTAACTAAGTCGAAATAGCTACTATTACTTTGTCTAAAAAGCGCAAAATTAACTAGTTCTTAAGTTAGCTAAAGACATATTTAAATTATTTTAAGCATATTATAACTAAGGCAAAAAACGTCGCATTAAGCACCCTTTACAAGTTATAAGGTTTAAGCTTTAAAAGACGTTTTAGCAAGAGCAAAATCACTTGAGGAAGGTGATTTACCTTTACTATATATAAGAGTCTTAGGAGCAGCACAAGTTATATAAGCAATAGGGGCAGCAAGAATAATAATAGCTACTTATAAGTTATTAGCTCGCATTAACAAAGTTAAGCAAGGAATATATTATCTTGCAAGCAATATTCTAAGTAAAGGTGCGTAAACGGGGTTTTGTAACACTAGTAAAAGGCCTTATACTTTGCACTATTATTTATATTATAAAAGGGAGCTAAAAACTAGAAGAGGAGCTTACTTTAAATAAAAATAGACGTAAACCTAGTAATTAAAAGCTATAAAGCTATAGTAGATGCTAGTGCAAAAGCAACTATAAAGCCTTTAATATGCAAATTATCCAATTATTTTATTAGCTAGCAAATTATATATTTAAAAACGCGTGCGCGCATGAAATATAAGCTTTATCTATTTAGTGCTATTACTTGATTAGCTAAGGAGTGTGTCGCAACTATAAGGGCTCACAGCAGCTTAAAGCCTAAAGCTCATGTAATCGGGGGCGCTTTGCACCTTATATTATAAGAGCACTCCTCCCTTCTTTTCTAGTTCTTATTTAGACAACTTTATCGATCACCAATTCATTTATCACCCTGCTTTGTGTGCATCATTATATTAACAAAGTTAAGCAAGAAATATATTATCTTGTAAGCAATATTCCAAGCAAAGGTGCATATATAAGCTTTTATAACATTAGCAAGAGGTCTTATAGATTATGCTATTATTTATATTATAAAAAAGGAGCTAAAAACTGGGAAAGGAGCTTACTTTAAGTAGAAATAGACTAGGGGTTAGTAATTAAAAGCTGCAGCACATGCTAGTGCAAGAGCTACTACAAAGCCTCTAATATGCAAATTATTTAATTATTTTATTAGCTATCAAATTATATATTTAAAAACATATATATACCTAGAATATAAGCTTTATCTGTTTAGTGTTTTTACTTGATTAGCTAAAAGGTATATTGCAATTGTAAGGGCTTATAGCAGCTTAAGGCCTAAGCTTATATAATCGGGGGCGCTTTGCGCCTTATATTATAAGAGCTTTCCCCCACCTCTTCTATTTTCTAATTAAACAATTCATTAATTACTTATTTATTCGATTACCCTATGCTGTGTGCGATACATTCTTTACTAATTGTCGATATTCTTTGAACTAGTCGAATGACCAAAACTGATATAAAAGTCACTAATATGATTTTAATAATCGGAACTAGTACAAATCTAGCAACTACAACTATAGTTTTAGCTATAATTCTAGTAGTAATCGCTATAACTACAACAACTATTAAAGTACCCGAAACTTGTGCTTTATTTGTAAAAAGTTACAATATTGTTCTTAGAAGTATACTTAAGAGGAATAAAGGGAAATTTAAGGATAAGTTAAATAGATAAGAGATCTTAATGTCAGTCCACCTATAACGCAGAGCACTATTATATAATATCATAGAATACTAATTGCGTTTTGTAAGTAGATAATTGATTTAAGAAGTGTATTAACACCATAGTGTTGATATACCCCCTCGGCTGCCTAATCTAGCGCTGTCACATGACATACGGTCACGTGACCTACAACCGCTAGTGAGTATTATACCAAAACTTAACATAGTAACAAGACTTAACCTTCTTTAACTTAAACAAAGCAAGAACATCCTCTTATCTATAAGTAAATAAGCAAAAAGCGGCTAAGTATTATCTGAAAACAGGGCGAGTTATAAATGTTTAGCTTGCATAGTGAATTAAAGGAGCCATTTTTAAAGGTTGCTAAAAGTGATAAGTTCTAAAATCCTAAGGCTAGATTTAAATTATTAGTCCTTTATTGTTAAAGAATAAAAAATCCATATTCAAGAGAAGTTTATTGACTAATAAGGATAATTTATAATTTCTTGCATATGGAAATTATAAACTAAAAGACTAGTCGATATTGGTGGATATGCTATTTAACTTTATAAATTAAAAGCTTTAGCACATGCTAATAAATTACTACTAAATCGGCAAATCAAGAGCAAATTCTAGCTCCTTAATTGTGTTATTTACTTCGTGATACACTATAAAAAGATAAATACTTAGCTATATAATATACGTGTTTTAATTGTTTTATATTCTTATTTTAAAGACTTAGCATTAGGTTTTTATTATAGTAATAAAAACTTTATATTTATGCAATAACTAATATAAGTCTTAATTTGGACTATTCTTTATTGTTTTATATAATATACCCCCCTAATATTGCTATAGCAATTTTTTTTACAAGGATAAACTTATAAAAGCTACTTAATAAAGCTTATAAGGAATTTTAAAAGTATAAATACCAAATAAGTGCGAAAACCTTTCTTTTGAGTTAGCGAGCATAGCAAGCCTATCAAGAGCAAGATATCTTTTTTAAGGTCTATTAGCTAATAAAGTGGATTAAATATAAAAAGGTGCTCTTTTCCAACAATTCGAATACAAAAGATATATTATTATTTAACACTTTAAGTCTATTTTGTTTATATAATACTACTTTAGCACTTTATAAAGAAGGAGGGGAAGCGAAATTACTAATCGATTTCTCGAAGTCTTACCCCTTTGACAACTTTAGCTTAACAACTCTAAAAGAGCTAAAGGCTAAAAGATATAAGTACGAGAAGGGTAATAGCATCACAAGCATTGTAGCTTTTTAAGATAATATTAGTCAGTTTATCGGCTATACTCCGACGCCAAAGGAAGCAAGTCGAAGAATTGTAAAATACGCCTTTATACTATTTATAATAGTTAATACAAAATGTAGCAAGGACCCTCTCTAGTCTAATTTACTCTAATTAATTTCAGAAATTGTTAACGACACAACTTAAAGAAGCAAGTATAGCTCGAAAATGAAGCATGCACTTACTTTAGATTTATAGTTAAAGCTATATTATATTGACATCCTTGCAAGGCACTAAATAATACAAGTTTATTCACAACATTTCAGACTTATATTTAATCTTTTGTGATTCTAGTCTAGAAATTTCTTTCCGAAGAACTCATATAAAGGATTATTAATTGTGTCTTAATTTAATCTTGGTTTTATAACTTATTTCTTTACCTCATATTTTGCATACCTTTTAGTAGTGTTTTAGAAACCCAAATCTCTAGTCAAGTTAAGCAAAAGCAGTTTAATCAAGTTATAATAAGTAGTTAATGTTCTTATAATGCAATGTTTTCACTCTTTCGATGCTAAAGAAGCTTTGTGTTAACGTCTATCCCTATATGCCGAAAAACCCACCATGCCAAAAAATGGATGGGTACTTTGACTTTAAGCACCTTAAAATCTGTGCACACTTCAATATCTCCTATATTTTCTTATAAGTTATGTTCTGTGGCCACTCTTGGACACCTTGAACCCCTCTCACTAGAAAATCACGTTCGCATCATCGCCCTCACGCCTAATTTGTAAAGAGTCTCCTTTTATTACAAAATAGACTTCCTATACCATAGCTCTACTACTGAGCTTATACTATCCCTAATATTTATAAAGGGTTCTTATCTAAGCTCTAAGGCTTTACGACTATGCAGGAAATTATCATCAGCCTTATGGCTATTGTGGCATGTAAATTTAGGTAAGGTTGCTACGCGGATTAGTACCGCGAGTCGAAGCGACTAACGAGTTTAACAGCGATTCGAGGTTAGTTTTTATCCGAACCCACTGTCTCTCTTCTTATCGAAGAACTTTCTTATTTTAGACTCCGCTAAAATTTCGAAGGTAATTTCCTGTGTTTCGGTTTGCTTTGTCTATCTGGAACTCTAACTCTTTGTATAAACCTTATATAAAAAGGATGTCTAGCGTAGGGCAAAGCATAGCCAGGCGGAGAAAATATAATTCCCACGCCGAGGCAAGAGAGGCAAACCGGATTAAGGCGAGAATTCGAGGAAAAGTCGTTCGAAATGAAAAGCCCGTGCTATTACCCTAATATCTCTTCGTCCACGAAGACCCGAGGAGTAAGGATTGGGAAGCTGAGGGGCTGACGGATATGAGGGCCAGATTGAGAATTCACTATACAATTTGTTCCAATGAAGTCAAAGATAATAGACATGACCTCAACAAATTACAATCAATTCGTAACCTCTTTAGCTGAATGGTTTTATAGCGTTCAATTGTATCCAAATTCATGGGTTAGACCTCACCCAATGCGCGCTTGCACAATTGGTCTTCATTGTCCAGTCCCGAATCCTCTCCATATTCCACCCCGAGATGTACTGTTGTGCCCCATTCTCTTCCGGTGAACGTTTCCTGCCAAGTCGGATATAGTGTGACAACGCGCAGGTAGTACCGTCGTAGACGAACTGAAAGCATAATTTGTCTGCTTCACAGGCTACCTTACAATGTTCGAAGGTTGTGTGAGAGGCCTTATTCGTTGGGTAAATCTTCACACTATTATCTGTATTATCCCAGTCCTTAAGGATACTAGTGATTTGAGGAGCGATGTAGTGAAACAAGTCTTTAAACAAAAGTGGACGCTGTATTTTTATTAGCGGAATTGCTGCGAAGGCTTCTTTTTCTAAAGGAGCAGGGATAGAAATTATCGAAGATAGATATAAATACCATGCTCATTGTCCTGACTTTCCAATCCTCGATCCACTGCCAAAGACTTTGCATGTCCTCCCCGCCAATGTGATGTAACGAGATGACCGGCTCACACCAAAGATCCCTTCCGAAGGGAACAGTGGTTGGTAACTCTCCGTTGAACATCGGCCAATAGCCTTTTAGATTGACTCCTTTTGATTTTAATACCCTCGCGAGGGCTTCATCACCACAACACAACGCAGTTACGTTCAGGCCGAACTGACTATACAATGGCCCTTTTTGGTCATGCGAGCCAGGGTTGTTAAGTGCTTTCAGTGCGCCATACGACAGAATATACGCGCTTCCACCATGTGCAAATTGCAGCTCTGGCAGCCAGACCGGACTGCCTATGTAAATCCGTTTCGCGGGGTCAAGATGCTCCAACAACCCGAGGAGATTATCCCATTCAACGAATGTGTCCGTATCTATGAACACGAACCACTTCCACGCCGTATGCCCGTCGCCGGTTTCCTGCTGCATTGTCCAGATCTTGCGCTTTATAGCCAGATTCATGCTGTGGAAGAGCGGGGAATTAGCATTTGCTTTTGGATATCTTGAGAGTTACTACTCTTGAAGCATGATTCAAGAGCAGCTACGCTGGACACGAAAAGTAGGTGCTCCCCGATTACTTACTACTTGGCCAAGTCCCATCCACCTTGTAGCTCTCGAGTATCTTTCCCTTGTTGTTTATACTCCTGCTGTACGTCATATAGGGCAAATTCGGGGTAGTTCGCACGCTCTTGCTCTGATAAATCAGCATAGACATCACGGACATGGTAAGAACCGACTTGTTCTTCCAAGTCGGAGAAGACGAGGACGTTCTGACGAGGAATCTTGGAGAGAATTGTCGCGAGTTGATAACGAAGTCTGCTTTGGGGCTCTGAGCCCCCTGTTTTGACCACAATCTGTATATCTTGGGCGATCGTAGCCCTAGAAGCTGTGCATGATTGTTCAAATGGCGACGAGCCTGGGCAGGTCGTCCAAGTCCAAGTATCGTAGCGCCGTGCAGAAAAATCTAGAAGCCGAAAGGAATGCAGCAGGAAGAGGGTGACGCCGAGACATGTGAAGCCATTAATAGCCCGCCTGGTGTAGCGTGGGTACCGCCATGCCATAACTCACTCCTTTCATGTAAAGAAGATGCATGGCAATTACTGAATAGAAAGCGGTAGCAAGATCATTTAATACGAGGGGAGCGGGGGGGTACTCGTAA
>Ga0302221_10001368_pt1 | contig 15889 bp, 12 predicted proteins | sample II_Palsa_E2_1_FD_193517 | JGI IMG/M metagenome (GOLD analysis project Ga0302221, IMG submission 193517) | Peat permafrost microbial communities from Stordalen Mire near Abisko, Sweden - II_Palsa_E2_1 | ecosystem: Environmental > Terrestrial > Soil > Palsa > Peat permafrost | place: Sweden... | reverse complement strand
TTTTAATAATTAATTTTATTATAATAATATTATTATACTTTTAATATAAAATTAAATTTTTTTATAATCATAAATTAAATTATTTTAATTTATTATTATATTTCTTTTAATTATATTCTTTTAATTATAAATAATTTATATTAATATTTAATTAATATAAATAATTCTTTATAAATTAAATATTTCTTTTTTTAATATATTTAAAAATCCTGTTTGAAGGCTTACCGCCTGGACACGTAACATTTACACAACCCGCACATAAAGGTCGTCCATTCTTCACAAAGCTAGAATTCCATCTCCCATCGCTCTCGCCCGCAATGGATCTTTCAGAATTCCCAGATATAGAGCCGCACTATTTGTCAGCCTCGTCTACCACAGTTCCCCAGGAGCTATTCCGCTCGTTTGAGTTTGGCATCTCGAAACGGCCCTTCTCTCTCGAGCTAAAGCAGCATCACGACCTCGTACCCGGAGAATATGTCCCGCCCGGAACAACTTCCCACGGGCCAGTATCTCTCGAGCCTGTTCCCGATGCGACCAGTTCCGGCCCAAACTTACTCAACTTGTACAAAATCCATGGCCTTTCAGCATGCCAACAGATCGGAATCTGTCTGCTTTAACGCCAAGCATGCTTTCAGAACAATACACTGTGGATACGATGAACGCAGGATTATTTCAGCAAATTCAGCCTGTGGGTTCTACGGTTACTCCAGTGGGTCTGTTAGCTTCCACCATCAACCCGCAATCAGAACAAAATACCTTCGATGCGATGCTCTTTCAGGACAACAGCATTCTGCAGAATCCGGTTCATCACAACCGTTCTGGTCTACAACAACAACCCCCAAACCGTAGACAAAAAGCTGCCACCATGTCTGACCAGAGATGGGAGCCGGCGTCAGACCGGATTCGGCAGCTATATGTTATAGAGGGGAGGCCGATCAAGGAAGTGCGGGAGGATATTAACGCCGAGTTTGGCTTCCGTGCTACGTAAGCGATTCCTCCCTCTTCATTTAAAGCATATGGCGGCAGGCTTGGCGATAATACCTGAGGTATCGATACAGGGATGGGATGAAGGGCGGATGGGCAAGTATTGGATCGACAAGTATTGGATAAGCTGGATGGTCATCCAGCCTATCTATACTACACGGACTAATTAATCCTTATATTTTTTCTTAAATTCCTGTATTTTTACTTAAATCCTTATATTTTTTTAAAGTTATGATTATAATTTAAGAGATTTTAAAGGATTTAGAAACCCTGGAATCTTTAAAATTTTAGGGGGTTTAAGCCTGGAAGTCGAGGCTAACCCCTATAAGCAAGTATGGCGTTGGATGGCTATCCGGATAGGCTGGATGACTGGATAGGCGATACTGGATGGGGTATAGCTTGATCCGGCCATCCTGGCTCATCGCCAAGCCTGTATAGCGATATATGTGCTCACAACTATTGAAGTGAACGACAATACAAGGCTAGAATTTCGAAGCTAAAGCTGGAACATAAATGCACGAGTGAGCAGCGCAAAGCTATTCTACGGCATGTTCAGTATCGAAAACAACGGTTTGGAAAGAGGAGCATTCATGTTCGTGTGAGGGGGCATATGCTCACTCAGGAGAAGATAGCTCGATGGTTGAAGGAACCAGCGCTCACGAAGACGCTATCTAGTGGCAGACCACCGTCACGTATTTGCTGCCTCTATCACCTTTTAGAACTATAGTACTGATATCTGCAGCCCTCCCTACTGAAATCAGTATTCGGACTGCTGTGCATCTCAACAATCCTACACCTTGTGATGAGACAATCTCTTGCATCCGCCTTTTCGACGAGACAGAAACTTCGGTTGCTCTAAGGATTATTAATAATGCTCAGCAGGAAAATCAAGTCATGGATGCTCAACAGGCAAGGAGTTTGTTCAATGATATTCAGCAATTGCTAGAGACACGCGAAAACCCCCCACGGAAGGTAGAAGGCTACGGATGGCGTCCAAATCTAGAAAGTTATTTGGTACATATCCGGAACATGATGAATCTTGGTACAAGTTTGCTCGTTAGTGGTGTTTCGAGTTGTGAGTCTAGTCTGATAAGTTTTTGTAACATAATATCAACATGAGGACTAACTCTTCTATTAGCATTGATACCTATAAACTCCAAGAAGTGGAACCAGAATAACCTGTGTAGGCTCACGAAGCGCGATTTCAAGTTTACAGCCTGGCAGACGCAGTTTGGTCGAATGGAGCTATCGTTCTGGTTAACCAGCACTGTCGTCGATAATGAAAATACAGCGAGGAAGACCAAAGATTTAACTTCGGTATATCCGGCGAGAATTACACTATTCACAAGATCAAAAACGGAGAGTACAGTTTGTGTTAATCTTGACTTCAACCCACTTTGGGACCTTCCGATGAAGCTTACCTACCAAGCAATGGTGCCTAACGACTCGGAGGTTTTTAAAATTGTCGATGCTGGTGATGTCGAAGCATTGAAGAAAGCGTTCGTTATGAAGACAGCCAGCTTGACAGATCGAGATGAAGATGGGCGGTCCCTCCTAAGTGTAAGAATTATATCAGACCCAGGAAATTTTGACGTTAATTGAAATTGCTCAGTATGCAGTCACAAGAGCAAGAGTGGATATGTGCCAGTTCCTTCTTGCACACGGCGCTGACATGAACGCAATGGAGCTTAGCATCATAGGTTATATGAGGTGCGTAAGTTCCGTTTTATTACACACCTAAAGATAAGGTAAACTATAGAAGAAAAATTCTATCTTTTAGTCTTAACATTAAAGATTTCTAATCCATTGCAGTCCTGTTCATAGGCATTTCGCCTTAAATGAGGAGGAGGACACGGAAGAGAACTTGAAGAACAAAGTACAATGTTACCAGGTTATGTTGGAATCTGGTGCCGATCTTTCACTTGAGGAGTATAGAGGCGAGAATCTATGAAAGCCGAGTTATGAATGCCCTCTGCATAATGACTGTTTTGTAAGTCGTTGTGCCAGACAGGTGGTTGAACCAAGCTGATATCTACAGGCCACGTTCAGACAGATCTTGCTGCTCGGGCAACTGTTCGTTAACACGACGACCAAGCTTACGGCCGAGCATGGGAACGCGTCCCTCAAGTCCTACCCTTTACTTCGGCTTGCACATTCCTGTAGGGAGGTTCCTGGGGATGCACTTGATGTACTCGAAAAAGTGATTCTCCTTCTTCGCTTAGGTGCCGATATCACAGTTGTAGATGAAGAATGCAACAACATTCTTCACTGTACTCTCAAGGCAAGCATTTTCCAAGAGATAGAAGGCAAAGAGACAGAGGCAAAGGCGTGGATGAGGGCTTCTTGTGATTGTCATCGATGCAATGCATCATTTCGAGAGCCACGACAACTTTTGACGGCCGCTATCGCAGCGGGCGCCGACATATACGCCTTGAATGAAAATGGTGACACGCCGACCATGGCTGCCGAACAGTCTGGTCGTGAGGCAGAGTAGGTAGAAGCGCTCGAAGAATGCGGAATCGATGCCGAGCGAGTTTTGCTGCATACAGAGGAGTGGATGAACGTACTCAGCGAGCTGGACATCTGCTTCTTCCATTCCTCTCCTGAAAAGAGAGCGAAGATTGTCCAGGAGTTCGAATTGAATCTCTGGAACGCAGAAAATAGGCGCCAAGAGTCGAACTTAACCTTTCAACAATTCTGTGAGCAAAGAGACTCAAGGAGGAAATTGCGGGTCGAGTGTGATTATGAGGTCGCTGATGAAAGGTATTGGGATATGGTACGTGATATGAGAGAGGATACAATTTCCACCGTGTGGAGCGAAGAAGAAAGCCAGAGGTCTTCCGAAATGCTAGAGGATACCTCCGAAAATGCGCTCCCAGAATTTGAAGCAGAGCTCGAGGTACACCAAGACCCACAGCTAGCTGGGCCCACGGATACTTTCACTGGAGACATGGAAAAAGATATTGATGACGGAGTCATCCACGTTCTCGATGACTTGACGAGTCTTGTAGAATATGGTTATGCGTTTGATGTAAGGGACGTCCATGGCGGTAACAGAGATCTCGACATGGCAGAGGTTTATTGGGGGGGCGATCCTTTTGATCTTGGAAGCAATTATGTCGGATCACCGGCTATGAGCTTCAGCGAATTTATGAACATCGATGCGTGGAACGATGGGAAGCCGGTAATGGATAATATAAACAAGTAATAAATAATAATCGAAATAAAAATTTTTTTTAAAATTTTTAAATTAATAATTTCTTGTATAATTTTTAATAAAAAAGTTTTATAATATATTATAAAAGTAAATATTTAATTATAATTAAAAATATTATTAAATTTTAAATATAAATTTTAAATATAAAATTTAAATATATTAAATAAATTAAATTAAAAAAAAATATTTTAATTAAAATAATTAAAAATAAAATTTATTTAATATATATATAAATGAATAATAAATATTTTTAATTATATTATATAATTAATTATACTTTACGCTTAATAATTTAATTTTTTATTTTTTATTTTATCAAGCTTTAAAAGCGGCAAACGGTAAGCTTGGTGATGGTGCTTTAGAACTTTTGGTTGCGCGGAATTGATGCCTTACATGTTAGGTTTTTGTCGCCAGAATAAGGATACCCGACTTTGACAGGTCCCGAGTGGCTGAAGTGCATTGACGTCATGGCCTCAGCCTTCTCCGACGTGCCTGCCTTCCCAATATTGCATTGAAGCTGAATGCTGCACTCACCTCGCAAGTAAATTGTGGAACACACCACAGCCACCCGCTAAGGTTAGAAGCCATCACGGCAATTCCCTTTTGGGTCAAAACACGCGACGGAGCCTTAGCGAGGCAGACTTTGGCAAAATGCCTCAAAATGCTCAACTTCTCGCGCTTCCGGAAGCATCTCAACTTCGTCTCTTTGCTTCAAGTTCCATCATCAACCCAATCTAAGCCAATACTATACCTATGTATTCTTCCATATTGATCGCGCCATGTCATCAACACCCGCACGGCGCTCCTCTGAAGATGGCGTAACCATTCGATATCCTGGATTGTGGTCGGCATGGATCTGGAGCGACAAGCATCAGCGTGAATACCGGGCTCGACTGAAAGGCCCTGGTGTGTAGAACATTTAAAGCGATATATGTTACAATACTTCTAACTTTGAATAGATGAATATGAATATGAGTGGCGAATTTCCACAACCCCGAGAGCACCAGAGGCGGACTCTCAGACCCCCACAGTGCCTTTGCAGGAGCCTGGATGTATCGCCCAATACCAAAGCGTTGGGGAGCCAGACTCGACCGATAATAGTTCACAAAGCTTTCATCAACCAACCTTAGGCCCACGATTCAATGCTGATTCTTTATCGGCCCCTGGTGTCGGGGCATACTATGCTCCCTTGCAATACACCGCGCCACAACAGACTCGCATCAGTACGAGAAGTTCTGGTTTTCATACTGACAGCAAAAAGTTTGACCCGCGTATGTCTTTAATGCTCTCCATTTTCTGAAAGGTGTAATTTACAAGCAGCAGATTACAAAGTCCATTGTGCCTGGGCATTCAAGGTTGGAAGAGTAAGGACCTGAATTCCTGATATTCCAATTGTGAACACATGTCTAACCTTGGGAGATCTTCAAAGTCCTTTGGGCTGAGCCAAAGGGTGAAGGACCAGGCTCAGCTGGGCAGAGCGGGACGGAGTCGTTGACTGCGAGGAAAGGTCCTGGTGGGAAGGATACTTTTGCCAAAGTTTGGCGCTTCGTGATTGTCAAACCTTTCAATGATCATTGTATCTGCTTGCAGGTATCCCCGGCTCAAGTTTGCATACTTCAATTTAGCTAACTTTTCAAAGACCGATTTTGACATATAATGGGCATGGAGTTACTAAGAGCGGTGTTAATGCAAAACATCACACTATTATATATAGCGGAACGAAACCTATTGCGTTTACAGGAGAAAAGGAGAAGGGCTTGCATATGCGGTCGATCCGGGCCACAATGGATAATCCTCGCCATAAACTCGATGACGCTTCTCGTTTGAACTACGCTAAGCATTATACTATCGAGTATAATGTCAAAGTTTGGTTCATTGGAAGAATTTCTTCGGACTCCAAATGCGATTGGAGGACAGACTACGATAGCATTCAACCCCCGCTGGAATATAGGGTTGCACCCCCGCTGGAAATCCCAGAATATCGTCCTCTTGACACGTCCGACGACGCCGAAGATAACGCCGACGCGCACACCCACAACCCGGCGAGGTTTTACCACGATCCTTACTATCAACAACCCGTGGAATCCGAATATCGCGGTGCTAATTCCAGCTCGCAATACATGACAACCGATTTCCCCTCACCCAAATCAGGAACTAGTTATTCCAATACACACATTACGCCCGCTTACACCTCAACATTAGCGCCTCATTCTATCAAAACTATTCCAGAGGAGTCGGAAACTGAGCAGACGAGAGATTTCTCTACAGATCAGCCGGACCAGGGCTTAGAAGTACTTTTAAGAGTCAATCGGCAAGAAGACACTGAGCCTCAGACAGTACGAGGGCAACCTGACTCTCCAGCAGATGTTCGAGATCAACACCGAGATCCCATAAATAACCCAGAGAATGAGTCAAATCTACCTAGTTCGTTTGGGCTCGATGAAGAGTCAGCGATACCTTTTGAATCAAGATCCAGAAACATCCTATCTCATCCTGCTAAGACAGTGGACGACCAAGAGAGTGAATCCTCATCTTCCACGGAATCGTCAAGATCAGACAAACCAAGCCGAGCCTCGTCAGCAACGTCGTGGTCAGCGGATAACCCAAAACTCATACACCAGTATTTGGTCGACGTCCTCCGCCAGGACGTCGATGTCCAAGCTATTTGTGATCAGGCCTTCCACAAACCAACCTGGGCCCGATTTGAGAAGAACCTCAGACACTGCCTGTTGGAGTTGTCCCAGGGTGTTCTAATCGAAGTACGGTCACGACAGGGAATACAGGCTGCTCAGGCAATTCGAGTTTTTGCTAAAAGTGCAGCTAAAAGCATAAAGGGAACTCTAGAGCTTCAAGAAGCAGAGACTAGCCAACGAATAGAGGAAATGCACCGTCAAAAATCTCAAAGAGATGCAGATTTCGAAAGAAATATCAAAGTGCAAGAGTGGACGCATGACGCAACGCAAGTGGGCCCATATTCCCAGGAAAACCTTGTGCTTCAAGAATGGACAGTAGAAGCAGAGCAACGAGCTGCAGAAATGTACCGCCTTTCAACACAAACAGATGCATACGCTGAGGAAAGCGACGACGACGAAGATGGTGATATGGAGCCAATCGAAGCCTTTGAACGTATGGCAAAGTTCAACAACTTCAGAGACCTGGTAATATCTTCGCTGTCTTTTGAAACTTTCAAAGAGCGTTTTAATCTCAGTGTGAACCCCGACCCAGCTCGATCTGCAATATGTCAGCAGTGGCCGAAGCTGGCCTCCAAATCTTCTTTGCAGTTGCTCTCCTACGAAATCGAGTGGGAACTCGAGCTTTTCGTTGACAACCATGTGAAGGACCCCAATCGTATTGGGGACTTAATTATCCTTACTGGAAATTATGTGGATGCAGAGGCAATTTGCAGTCGCGACTATCTTTCTTGGGCATGGCCTATCGTTGGGGCTCTTCTTTTAGAAGGAATTCAGCTGCTCCTATTGCATAAATCCAGCCGTAAGTCCCCACATGTGACTGTTGACTGCAGTGAGCTGATAAAGGTTTTGGGCAGTATGTATACAGAACAACGCAGCCAAGCTCGAGTTCATTCTAGGAGATAACTCTTCTGGTGGGAAACCTTCGGTCTCCGTTATGGCGACGGCGACCTACACTACACACTTGGAAATCGCTTCTGCATTGTCTTGGATGTGTGCTTCTTTTCGATGCTCACCAAATACTGAGGTCATGATGTCGTCAGCGGTATTCGACGTATCAACATGTTCTTCTACTGGTAGCGGCACAAAACTATCAATTCGCCCAGATGTGCTCCATAGTCCATCGACGGTCTCTTGCTGGCACTCCATATTCCCTAATCGTGTGGTGTCTTATGGATTTCCAGTTCATGCCAGACAAGAGGGGGTGGGGCTTGAAATAAGCTTCGAGCATATGATTGCAGCCAGCAGATGCTTGAGCTTTTTGGAGTACGATAGTGGGCTAATCGCTCATGGATTGACCTTGATCCTCATTCCCATGGCCGAGCTGAAGAAGGACAATGCCATACAGTGGCATCTTGAGAGCAAGCTGAAGCAGAAAGTATACAAACTCACCAGGATATCTCAAGTGTTATCCAGTCTGCCCGATCCGCACATGTGGCTTAAAGGGCTGCAACCTGAGAAGTTGATGCAACGGCGATGCTTTCTCGGTTTGGCAGAACACGCAAATGTTATAATTGGTACGAAGGACTACCAGAGATCCTTTGCATGGTCAGGTTCTTCCAAGGTTCCCACGGAGGCTTATGTCAAAACTCACAGTTTAACACTTGGGTCTGGATTCATGGGAACCTTCGGTGGCAATAGTACCTACACGCGGACATCGGAAGCCGTACGATCTACCATATACTCGCCTCAGGAAAAGGATATCATCGATATACTTGACTCAGGAAAGGAGCATTATGCACTCCTTTTTGATACAGCCCAGAACATTGGATGGTACCTTCCTCAAATCAGTATTGCCCTCCAAATGATACACACCATCATTGACATGCATGGATATCAGGTATACGATGACAGTACTGGAGATTCCAAGCTCTCGGGATCCAACGCCCTTGGGTTCGCCGATGCTGGGCCAGACGCAGCAGTTGAAGCATCCAATGCTGTGAAACAAAGCCTTCGACTCAAGATAAGAAAGTACAACTCAGAGTCATCCGGCCCTGTAGACATGAGCTTTGTTAGCCTGTTCACGAAAATTTGGCACACTCTCAACAATGCTGAGACAGGACTCGAAGAAGCAGGAAGTGATTTCCGAAAGGCGCGACAAACAGCACCAATTTTCATCCACGGGGTTGAGTTCCTTGATGCGGCCAACTCGGAATCAAGTATTCGAATAAAAGTTGTGAAGGTTAATCAACCCTGGGCACATTTGACTAGCGAGCAGCCCCTTGTGATGTTGTCTAGGAATATTCAACATCCTATCGTCCCGGATACTTCCGGCTTGTGCAGAACCTGGCAGTCTGTTCCCTCAAAAGAAAGCTATCTTGTCTCGACTGGCATTGCTATCTCTTCTTTTTTGGATCGACGAAATGAGGGCCTTGCTGAAGGATTAGATTGGAACATAAGAAAAGAGCTTATCGAGTCCCATTTGCCGTCGAGCAAGCCTGGGAAGCAGGTGCCAGTCAATCACGTCCAGAGACTTGTCACAAGGAAAAAGCTACGATCAAATAGTCCAATACGCAAAATGATACACAAGTGTCGGAATGGATGCTTTGTGTTTGGTCTAGACACAGATACCCACTGCAGAGAATCCGTCATTTCTTCTCGAGAACATTCAGAAAGATCAAGTTACGCTACTGCGGTTGAGGCTCAAACTGCAACGCGGTCTGACTCAGTCTCAGATACCAACCGCATTTCAACAGTGGAGAAAGAACCGGAAGAGAACGATCATCCAGCTTTAATCTCAAGTTTTCAACTTACCACGACTATCCGACCGAAGGCCGAGACTTCTGAGTCAGAAACTCTGTTGTATGTTGTCAATGGGTCCACCCAAACTACCGGCTTGAATTCTGGGTCGATTCCCGTTAATGGCTCCTCTCTGAATGAGATAACGCCACGTTTCAAGGGCAAGAGCACCTTGCAAAGGTGGTTTTCAAGTACAAAAGACAGAGGGGATTCAAACAAGTCTTTTGGAAGAGACAGCGCCCAAAGCCTGCCGCAATGGCCTGGCAAATCCAGGCCAACATGATGATTTATACAACCAGTGGGTGAGAGAATTGACGCACGGTCAGCGGTTAGCCAGGCCAAAATTTTGGGTGAAAAAAGATTTTACTTGATACTAGGGACAAATAACATAGATGGTGATTATTTATCTAATCAGTCACGAGAAGCTATAAACTTTCTGTCACATCATTAGTTCCAAAGTATTTGGATAAGAAGTGATGGTTCTGTAAAATCTGGAAAGTATCGACTTTAGATGGGAATTTGGTGTTCTCGGCTGAACTGTGCCTTAATTCCTTCATCCACTGGTGTACGATGCCTGATGGCGATATGTAAATATAAAAAGAAGACAACTTCAATACCACACATGTATTAGTGCTAAGTATCCAGTTAACTTGTCAGACCAAGGTGAGAAAAACTCTTTGCAATTGAACATTCTCTTTCGATAAGACGTACGCGACGCAAAATACATAAACGATATACCGGTACGTAGTAAGAATTAAAAATTTCTAATACTTCACTTGACTCATTCTTATTTACTTTAAGTTTAAAGATATTTATTAATAAAATAAAATATAATCTTAAAATAATATATTAATGAATAATTAAAATATATAAATTGGTTTAACTTTAAACTCGTTATATAATTATAATTATGTTTTTATTTTACATTATATAAAAATATTGAGTCGTTACAAGCGATACAACAGGGTTGCAGCTTTGCTCGGTGAGTCCTTTGGGGATGGCGCACTGATGGTGAGGCTCCGCCGAGAGCTAAAGAGTAAGTCAAGATTGAAGTTTGGTGGTTTGAGGAGATTTGTTAAGTGGTGTAGGCGTGTGCTATTTGTTTGGGGATGTGGAATTGTCGACAAGGTCACGTGATCCAGAGCCTCAATTTTTAACTCCAATAACAAATGAAAGAATAGAGAAAGCTGTATGAGAGGAAGAGGACAGTATTTAATACTGTTAAATACTGTTGTGGGATCTTTTCAAGCCGATTTTTAGGACGGAGGTCGCAACCCTTTTTTGCTTACATAATTCCTTTTGCGTTGCCGAACGGGAAGGCTCCGAGCTCAAGACCACACCTCGCTCTCTCCAAACACTCTTCCTTTTTACCTCACTTTAGTGAACCCGCAAATCTTGTTCCTTACTATGACTTCGTGAAAACCAAGGCAATCAAACGTGGGAGTAATACATCCACTTCCAGTACCACGGCCCAGCGGCGCCTCTCAATATGTTTATCAGGGTTGTGCTTGAGCTCCTGGTTTTCCTCCTTCGGAAGCTGTCCGATGCTTCGTGATAGTCTCGAAGTATACCTCTCTTCTGCCCACATCCAGTCTTCGATGATTACCTCGGCGGGATCCTCTCGATTATGTCGTCCTCGACCACTGCAACGACTAGCTTGTACCAAGCTTTGAGCTTAGAGAAGCGGGAGATCCGACTCGTCACAGTCGGCTTCAGAGAACCTTCAAAGGAGAAAATAGAGTGCCGTCTAGAAATTTTCGCCTTAGAAGATGCACCACCCTTCAAAGCACTATCCTATGTCTGGGGAGATGTCGGGCAGACATTACCCATTACCGTGAACAGTACCGAAGTCCATGTTACCACGAATCTATTCGCAGCCTTAGAAAGCTTACAGCGAAAGCCTAGGGGAACTTACTTTTGGATCGATGCGCTTTGTATCAACCAAAGTAGCCCCGACGAGAAGAATCATCAGGTTCTTCTGATGCGCAAGATTTATCGGCAGGCAGAGCAAGTTTTTATGTGGCTTGGGAAGGAAGAAAACGACAGTAACCTCGCCATGTCAATGATAGAAGAGTGGGGAAAGATAAGCGGCAAGATACAGCTAGTTGTAAGAATCGGCGATTATGCGCTAATTTTACCGAAAGCATGGATTTTGGCCGCGCACTCACCTAAAATAAATGAATTAAATCAATCCACTACTCTCTGCCACTATAACACGTCCTAGAGTAAAAAGATTAAAGTTATTTAGAGTTAATATAACGTAATTATAGTTATTAGACGTTAAACTACCGTAAATATATTTTCTTTATATAAAAAACGTCTTTTAGTATTTAAAAATTTATTAAAATAATTTAAAAAAATCTTTACTTTAAAGAATTTATTTATTAAAAATATTTTAAAAAAAAAATTTTTTTTACTAAAATCGCCGAACTAAACTTTAATATTATCGAGTTTTTTAATTATTATAAAATTACTTTTTTTTTATTATATATAATTTTTTATTTTATTAAAATAATTATTAATAAAAAAATAATTATTTATAATTATATATATATTTTTAAATATATTATAATTTTTATTAATATAATAAAAAAATTTAATTTTAATAAAATAAAATTATTTTTATAAAACTTAAAAAAAAAATTATAAATTTAAAAAATTTAAAATTATTTTAATTATATAATTTAAAAATTTTTATATTATTAAAGTTTAAATTTAAACGAGTATAATATATAATTTTAAATATAAAATATATAATAAATAATTTTATATAATATTAAAATATAATAAAAATAAATATTTTTATAAATTATTTAAAATAAATATAAAATTATAAAATTCTTAAATTTTTTAAAAATAAATAATAATATTAAATATTATTTTTAAGTTTTTTTAAAATTATTTTATAAATAAAAAAAATTAAAAAACTTATAATATATTAAATTATATATTAAATTTTATAAATAAATAAATAATTATTTTATTAAAATAAAATATAAAATTATATTTAATTAAAACTATAATATATTTAAAGATTTTAAATATTATAATATAAAAATAATTTAGTTTATATTAATTATTAATATTTATAAATTTAATTTAATATATTAAAGATTTTTATTTAATAATTATATTATATATAGTTTTATAAAATATAATAATTTTATAAAAATTAATTTAAAGATTATTATAAAAAATTTTATTAAATATATTTTTTATATATTTTAAAAGATTCGGGATTATAATTACTTAATACCGTTAAAAAGATATAATTTAGGACTTTAATTTAAGTCATTTACCTTTAGGATTAGGTCTGTTTTAAAAAAGTTATAGGTGGTCTTCGATTTTATAGAAATGCGAGGGAGAAAATCGGTGGTTTCGCGATTTTTGGCGCATAATCGCCGATTCTTACAACTAGCTGTACACAAACCAATAGATTATCTTAAACTAAAGACAGATTCGCTTACCCTGGAAAAGAACCTCATCGACCCGGCAAGCTGGACCGCGTTACGACTCCTTCTCAGGAGGTCGTATTGGGATAGAATATGGATACTCCAGGAAGTTGTTCTACCAAAATTCCAGGTGGGGATCAAAATCCTTCTCTGCGGCGAGAAAGAAATCGACGCCGACTATCTTTTTGGAAGGCTATGATTTTGTGGAACGAATTGTTATGTTTATGCGCCTCCACTTGTCCTCTTACAAATAGTTCATAAGAGACTCTGATGATGAATTCTCGGTTCTCTCGTACTCTTCCATTGGTGCATCTACATGTTCACCAAGTCAACGCAACGAGTGCGACTTTTGCTTCGGAGATTCTGAAAATTTTACCCATCACATGATACCATTTGGCCTCGGACCCTCGTGACAAAGTATATGGGATCTTAGGACTATTTCACCACAGCTCTCTCGGCATTGCTCCCGATTACAATTTGACTGTAGCTCAAGTATATACAGATCTTGTTGTAACGCACATTCGCATGAGCGGAAAAATATCAATCATATGCTTTATGAGCAATGGTCTCATTCGTGGTGAGAAAATACCTGGTCTGCCAACATGGGTGCCAGATTTTTCTAATGTTGCCGATTTGACGCACATATTGATCGATGGGATCACGGTGGATGTTTAATTCTGCTGCCGATACAACAGCTGAATTTGAGGTTTCGGATGACTTAAAGATCCTCGGTGTTCGTGGTCTCATACCTGACGAATTGTATGAGGTTGAAGGATCCGATCTATATGAGAACTTTTTTCATGAAGAAGAATGCTGGCTCAAATTTGCGGTTGCTCACTCCAAGTCGTTACAACCTGCAGGCACTCCGTGGTGCCAAGAGTTTTTCCGCACCTTGACAGGTGATTGTTCTGGAAATGAAAATGACGAGGCCCGCTCGAGAGTGGAGTAGAAATGAAGAAATTCTATCAGAATACGCTAGGCTTCCTTGTTGAATTTCCTCGCTTGTACTCCAGGGAGAACAGCATCGAGGAAATCTCGACTCTCAATCCCTGCGTGGACAGCGAACGCAAGAATAAGCTCAATGCGCTGCTGAAGGATGAATCGATCGAATACTTTGCGATAGTCTTCTTGCTCTGGACATTTTATCCTCGAAGTTCAGCCTTCGAGATTGCGGTAGCAAATATCTTAGATGAATTCTGTAAGCAAGAAGGGATCCATTGTTTTTATTGGCTCATCAATATTTAACTTACCAGAAATTGCAATGGACCAAGATTCATGTTTTACGAGATTGCCTTTCATTCTTTCGAGCGGATACACCTGTCGTCATCGTAGAATTTTTTCCACAAAACGGGGTTATATAGGCCTTGCACCACTGAGAGCGCAGATAGGAGATCTTGTCTGTATCGTACTTGGGTACGACGTGCCGCTTATAATCCGGCGGCAAGAAGACCGCTACATGGTCATTGGGGACACGTATATTTACAGTATGATGAATGGAGAAGTTATTCAAGATGCTCAAGATAGGAAGTTATAATACGAGGACTTAAAATTTATATAAATTAATAATATAAAATTAACTTTATATATATTTTTATATTTAAATTATTTTAATATATAATAATATTTAAAATAAATTTTTTAAATCTTTTAATTTATACATTAAATAAATAAATAAATTATATTTATAATAACGATATATATTATATATTATTTAATAATAATATATATTATATTTATTATATTATTGAATATAACTAATATTATAAAACTATCGTAATTATTTATTATATTATTTAAAGTTTAAAGTTAATAAAATATTAAAATATAATTTATTTTTCTTTTCTCGACTTTTTGTTTTCTTTAACTTTAAGTTTTAATTAAATTTAAAAATTAAAAATTTTATTTTTAATATTTATTTAGTTTTTATTATTATATTATTTAAAGTTTTTTTATTTTTTATAATAAATATAATATATAATTATTTATAATTTTATTAAAAATATTTTTATTATAATTATTAATATTAATAATAATATAAATATTATTAATATATTTTATTATTATTATTTTAATTTTAAATTTTTAAAAATAATTTATTATAAAATTAATAACTCGAGTTAATAAATATAATTTTTATTATTATAAATTTTTAATATTAATAATAATATAAATATTATTAATATACTTTTTATAATTTTTAATTTTTAAAAATAATTTATTATAAAATTAATAACTCGAGTTAATAAATATAATTTTTATTATTATAAATTTTTAATATTAATAATAATATAAATATTATTAATATATTTTTTATAATTTTTAATTTTTTAAAAATATTTATTTTTTTAATTTAAATTAATATAAATTTAATTAATTATTTTAAAATTATAATATTATAAACTTAGTTTATTATAATAATATTAATAATATTATATTAATAAAAAAATTAATTTTAAAGAATTTATTAAATTAATAATTTTTTTATATTATTTAAAATTATAAAATTTTAATTTAATTTAGTTATATAAATATATAAATAAAATAAATTATATATTTTTTATTAAATTAAAATAATTTTAAAAATAAACTTAATATTATTATTTTATAATAATTTTTTTTTTATAAATTTATATTAATTTTTTATAAATTATTTAATAATTTTTATATTATAATTTTAAAGAATTATCGAAAATCATTAATAATAATATAAATATTATTAATAAATTAAAATAAATTTTAATATTTTAATAATTTTTTTTTTAATAAATTATATTAAAGTTTATAAATAATATTTTTTTAATATTAAT
>Ga0302221_10001367_pt1 | contig 15890 bp, 15 predicted proteins | sample II_Palsa_E2_1_FD_193517 | JGI IMG/M metagenome (GOLD analysis project Ga0302221, IMG submission 193517) | Peat permafrost microbial communities from Stordalen Mire near Abisko, Sweden - II_Palsa_E2_1 | ecosystem: Environmental > Terrestrial > Soil > Palsa > Peat permafrost | place: Sweden... | reverse complement strand
AAGAAACTCCACAAGGCGGTTTTGTCGTCCGGAGTCGGTTCGACACTCCCACCAGACGAGAACGCCCCTCCAAAAGAAAAGAGACCCAAACGACAGGCGAGAGCTCTTGGAGAATCCATCGTAAAGGTCAGATGCGAGGGGACGAGGACAAATGGAGAGCGCTGTCGGGTCTCTTTTCAAGCGAGGGCTGACGGCATTACCCTTTGCGCCCGGCATCTGAAGGAGGTCTCGTCTGGAGCGGATGCCTCCAACACGGAACAAGAACCTGTGGAGGAGTCGAATGATGCCGAATCTCGTCCCAACGATCTGAAAAGAAGTTTCGACGAGAGGGAGGTCTTGGATGAGGTTGCGGAGATGGAATCAGAGCAGGAGATGAATGAGCAGGAGGATCCAGAGTATGCACTTTGGGATGAAGGGGACGAGAACGGGGACTTAGACGAGATCTTGGGTCTCACAGAGGCGGAACATTCTGAGGGGGCTTAGGAAAGCGGAGTTGGTAGACGCGATGACGAGTGGGCCGGCAAAGGACCTGAGAGTTTCAGGAGCCTTGAATCCCTTTTCTTTCACGGGGTCGTAATAATGTTTTGTTTCAAAAAAAGGGAGAGTTTTCTTTGTATTTGGTGTTAGACATAATCAGTTGTTGTAAAGTGAGACTGTGGATAATCACTTAGGTTTGCTTTGTACTGTACGTGTGCGAGGACCTGCTTCTCCGAAACTTGTCTCACCATGTGTGATTCCTCTAAACTTGAAGGGAATTCGAGAGGAACCTAATGTGATCCTAAAATTGAATTGCTTGTAGCATATAAGGACGTAGGCCGAGGAGTGGCCTCGAAAATCCTTTCTCTTGCTCAAATTCTGAACATTTAAACCCCCAAAGTTTCAATACAGCAAAGCATCAAACTGACCCATACACCTTTAAAAAATAACAACTCTTCCATTTCTACCATACACTTTGTTGCGGAACAGTCAAAGAAGTATGGCAAAATACGAGAAGCTCTTCCGAGAAGAAATCAAAGATGGCGCCATCTACCTTCATCTCAAGGACCCTTCAATCAAGAAAACAGACCGCATGATAAACGCAAACATTCTTCCAGCAGCGCTGCATACTTGCCATGTGTTAGAAAACAGCGAGTAAGTATAACCAGTTCCTAGCTGTTTCCATTGCCCCTTGCTTCGCAATCAACCAGTGCAACGCTAATACCCGGTGGCCAATGTAGACTCAAAAGATTCGGCTATACCCAACTCAGCGAAATGCCAGTGTACATCGTCTCCCAAGCCAGAGGCGAAGAAAAATTGTTGGAGTTCGCGCGCTACGTATCGCCACAAACCACCTTCGAGGCAGGACTCTGGCCAGAATTGATGAAGGCACAACGAACTCTGGCACATAGAAAATGCATAGATAAGCTCATGAGCGCGGAAGTTGGCCTCTCAGCTCACCTGAAGAAACGCGGAACGTGTTTCGACCTCGGATTCACTACATGTCCTGGTGGAGCAGGAATCCAGCCCGGACGCATGGCACTCAGAAAAGATCCTGAGATGATTGAGCTCAACCGCACCCTCATATCACTATACACCAAGATTCTCAATATTGCATTTCCTGATCGTGAGGAAGGCGCATTTGAGCGCAGCTGGGCCACAAATGGATCGCTGACTATGGGCGAGAATAACCTCCACGTTTCATCCATTCAAGTCAACTTCTCTCAGATTGGCGAGGCCGTGGAGAAGGGACTCAAGTGCAAGGCTCACATCCATCTTGATAAAAATGACGATCTAACGAGACTTACCATCATGCTGTTTCTTTCCAAGTTTCCGATGAATATGTTTCCAGGCCGATTCAATATCACAAGCGCGGGACTCACCTGTCCAGCTGATACATTTGGAGCTTTGGTATTCACTGGCAGACATCCACATTGTAGTTCAGGTCTTGGGAAATACCCCGATGAACTTCCTCTAGATTCGCCACTCCGTTCGAAACTCCCGGCTGGTCTCGAATATCCTCAACTTCCCAGCAAAACACATCCTCCTATTCGAATCAACGCTGTTATGTATCCCAGGCTCCACTGCATGCGCCCCGGCAAGACGCCTCTGAGAAGACTTTATGGCAAAGAAGCGCTGGGAGCTTTTGTCACTCGTCGAGCGCAGCGCGAATTCGAGGCTCGGCAGTTCATCAAGCAGAATATCGGCACGTCAAAGACAAGAGATGAGATCCAAAATATGTTTTCTTGGCAGGATGAGAATGGAAAAACATTGTACCCGGCAAACTGGATCGTTGATTTAGGTCTGAAACATGCGGGAAAGCCGAACCAAGAGATGGAGGATCGACATGAAGCAGCACTTTTCATCGGATTCGGCAACAGAATTCCACTGGATGACGAAGGGATGAAAAAGGAGGCTGATGCGCTTGCTGCAAGGAAATTAGGGAAGAAAATGCGAAAAGAAAAAGCTTTTTCTGCAGGAAAAGTTCAATGTACACATCATATTGCTCGCCGAAGAAAGCAGTGCGAGAAATATTTCTTTGCCAAAGAGGGAATTTTTGGTTGTGACCTGCACCCGCATGCTGGTCTTTCCAAACAACAAGCAATTGATATTGACGACGAGAGTTGGGACACGAGAGCTCGGAAGAGGGAGCCAAACAAGATCAAAGACGAATTCGAATCAGACGATGGAGATGACGAGTATCTTCCATAGGAGAGTTATGATGAAGATGAAGAGGATCCGGATAAGCTTTCCAGTTAGGATTCAGATATGGAATGAGAGGGAGTAGAAGGTGGAAAAGAAGAATAATGCAACAAGGTTGCTGCGATTGAGTTGGTGTCCAATATGTAGATGGTGTTGTCGCAGAGAAGGAGGAAATTGATCAATGGTGAGGTGTTGAGAGTTAGTCCTTGAAAACTGGAGGGGATTATTTGTTCTTTGAAAGAAGGAAACGATTTGCTGTCTTTACAAAGGAGACAATTCAGGAATTCTCTGAGGAGAAGAATGATAGATCATTATATCTCCTAGAGCAGAGAAGATGGTTTAGATAGCTGGGTAGCCAAATTTCAACCTCAACTCTTAGATCTAATTATTTACCTCCAAAAACTTCCACATATGGTGTTCACAGTCTCAAGTAATCTGGGAATATTGGATCAAGTCATGCCATGTTCCAGGGCGCGTAGCGTGTCTCAGGCCGGCATTTCAGCGACGTGACGTGTTGACATTTTTGAAGTCTCTAACTCGGGTAGACGTCCAAATACCTCGTTTCCATGCTGCTGCACTGTCTCGTTGTACGTCACCCTAAAATGTTGTGGGGGAGAAATATTCTGTCCTTGTTCTCTTCTTTTCTTCCGCCGCACATATAGGTATACCATAACCGCAATAACAACCAAAAGAGCGACAAAGCCAAGCACAGATCCAAGTATGAGTTTAGTCGTCGAAGTGGAGCCAACCGTATTCGGTGGAGAAAGCCTTCGTGGTTGCGCTTGCGCCTGTGGGTGAGGAGACCACAGCTGTCGTACTCGTTATTGATGAGCTTGCTGTTGAGATTGGCCTTGTAGTTAAGTTCGAAGACGTAGAAGTTGATATTATATTGCCATACTGGTCGTGTGTTGCATCGGTGATGTTAAAAGAATGTGCTTTGAGCTTCGGGTGCGGTTGTATTGACTCGGAAGTGCATGGGATTAAATTGGTTATTGAAGGACAAGTCGAAAACTTGGAGCCTCCGTCACTGCCGTCGATCATTACTTTCCACACGTATGAGGGTTGTGTCAATGCCACTAGATTTCATCGGCCACTCCTTCCTGGTTAATTAACAAGTTTTAAAACTACCTGAGTTCGGGAGGTAGTCGATCTCGGTCAGAGGTGAATTAAGTTGGTTGATGATTACCGTTTCTTCTTTCTCGGTCGTGGTCCAGGCGATGTGACAGCATCTCCGACTCCGTAGATGGAATTGATGCTTGTATTTAGAGTCGTCTTTTCTTCGGGTAGATTGATGAATTGGCTTTGTGCAAGTGCGACTCTAGCAGCAAAGGTTATTGCCAGCAAAAACACGAGAAAAGGGGCCATTTTCCCGCTAGTCGAGTCATCCATATATAACCAGTTTTTGGCACGAGAACCAACGCCGAAACCCAGTCCTATCCTATCAATTTCAGAATCCAACATTCTAAAATATCTTTGAAGGAGCAGCTGTACTACTGTGGCTGAAACCAATCGTAGGGCGGACAAGGACTGGAACGGGGCGAGGCGCCAACTAACCAAATCTGATTGGCGAGACTCGCCTGCGAAAACGCCCCCATACTGAGCCCCGGGCAGTTGGCAACAGCGCTTATGGAAGATAATGGGTCTGCCACCGCCTTTTAGGATTTGGAGATCTGAGCTACGTTTCTTCACGGTCTTCCTATTATCTCAACTTTCTTTGGTCGCTGAACAAAGCTGCATCATTTGATGCGAGAAGATGCTGCGCCGCATATCTCGCTCAACCATCACATTACACCACTTCTCAGCTTTCGTGATTCTCCTTTTGGTAGGATATATCCTCACCACGCACCGCTCTCAGCCCCGCCCACCCCGGCGCGACGCCATTCTTCAATCAAAAGGATGCCTTGACTTTCCTACAGGTGCAAGAGTCGTTGTGTCCGTAAAGACCGACGCCACAGAAGCCGCAGAGAAGATCCCCTCGTTGATGCAGACCTCGCTCCGATGCGCGAAGCACGTGCTCTTGTTTTCAGATCTCGAGCAAGACATCGAGGGATACCACATCCACGATGCGCTAGACTCCGTCTCCCCATCCATCATCAACAATAATCCCGATTTCAAGTTCTACCGCAAACAAAAAGTCCTCTGGCAAGAAAAAGGAGATGTTAGTGCTTTGAGAAGAGCAAAAAGCGCCGAAGATTCTAGCAAGAGTGCAGCATGGACGCTAGATAAATATAAATTCCTCCGTGTTATGGAAAAGAGCTGGGAGATGAAACCGGATATGGATTGGTACATCCTCATCGATGCCGATTCCTACATTTTCTGGTTCAACGTGCTCGTATGGCTGCAAACCATGGATCCATCCAAAAAGTCCTACTTCGGGTCTGAGGTTAAGATTGGCGGGCACAGGTTCGCGCATGGTGGGAGTGGGACCGTTATGTCTAGGGCTGCGGTCAAAGAGCTGGTTGTAAAGAATAAGGGTATAGTGGATGTGTGGGATGGGATGATCACAGAGAGGGATATGTGTTGTGGGGATTTGGTGCTGGGAGTTGCGTTTAAGGAGTTGGGGATTGGGTTGAAGGATGCTTGGCCGATGATGAGTGGTGAAAGCCCATGGAGTTTGCCGGTTGGGAAGGGGACTCCGGAATATGGTTGTCGACCTACGCTGACAATGCATCATTTGAGTCCGGGGGATATGAGAGAGCTCTTGGGGTTTGAGGAGTCGAGACCGGGAAGTTCTGTGTGTTAGCTTCTGGTTGGCTTGAAGCTGTGTTTAGGCTGACTTCTTGTCCTAGGAACCGCTTACCCACAGAGAGCTTTTCATAAAATACTTGATGCCTCCGATCGAATTGCAATCACATCACGAGAACTGGGACAACTTAGCTTCAGATCCAGGAGAATTTGGAAATACCGGCGGTGTATCAATTCACGCAGCGACATTCACAGAATGCACCCAAGCATGTGAGGCAGACTCTAACTGCTTCCAATACGCGCATCACGGAAGTACTTGTCATATTGGAATGAGTGTAAGATTGGGTCATGAGAGGGAGGCTGATGAGGATGGGATGTGGGAAAGTAGGTGGAATCTAATAAGGCTTCGGGAGTGGATGGCGGTCCAACCACCTTGCGATCAGATTACGTTCCCGGTTCAGGACTCCTGAGGAGTGGACGGAACGTTGAAGTCCACTTACCCCAAATTCCCAGAGACCTCGGGATGCGATTATACAGAATCTCCAGCCATTGGATGTCCATGATGGCAAAGCTGGATAGGTCGCAAAGACTTTCAGGTTGGGATGAAGACGGGAATTGGTATAAAGGCCCCCCCCCTTTTGATAAAAAGGCCCCACCCCTAGAATTAGGTCTAGGGCACGCTATTTAATAGCCTTTATTAAGTTATATTATATATTTTTTGCCTAATTTAAAATTCGGCTTAAAAAATAATTAAATTTAAGATTTTATATACGCGCACGTGATTATATTAAATATAACCAAAGTTAATTAAATATATTTTTAGCTAATATTAATAATATATTTTTGATTTAATAATAATAAAGTTATATTTTTAATATTATAAATTATTAATTTATATAGTTTTAATTTATAAATTATAATTTTAATACACGTAATACTTTATAATTTTTATTATTATTATTTATATTATTTTTATTTTTTTATATTTTTTAAAGTATTTTTATTAAAATTAAAAGTATTTTTTTAAAAAAAAACAAGTTCTTATTCGCTTTTTTTTTATTTTAATTTAATTTTTAAAGTTTAATAATTTTTTTAATATTATATTTTATTTAAATTTAAAGTTTATTTTTAATAATTTAATTAAATTTAAAAAAGTTTTTTTATTTATATTTTTAATTTTTTTAAAGATAAATTATAATTATATATTTTAATTTTTTTTTATTTATTATTTATTTTTTTATAATTAATAATATTAAAAAAAAAATTATATTATTTAATTATAATATAATATAAATTTATTTAAAGTTTTTTTTTTATAATTTAAATATTATATAAAGTTATATAAATTTTATAAAATAATAATATATTTTTATTCTTTTAATAAAGTTTTTAAATATTTAAAGAAGTTATAAACTTTATAATTTTTTTTATTATATATTATATTTAAATTTATAAAAAAAAAAAATTTTTTTATTATATTATAATTATTTTATATTTATTTTTTTAAAGCTTTAAATTATTATTTAGTTTTATATAAATTTTTTATAATAATTAATTTTTTTTATTTAATTTAATTAAAAAGAATTATTTTAAATAATATTCTTTTAATAATTACTTTATTTTTTCTTGTTTCTTTATTAATAAATTTAAAATATTTTAATTTAAATTATATTTTATAAACTTATTTATAATTATTTTTTTATTATTAAAATATTACTTTAATATAAAATTCGGATTTTTAAAATTTTTAATTTTATTACTTTTTGTCTTTTATTCTTTTTTAGTTTATATCTTGATTATTTTATTTTATAATAAATTTAATAAGCTCGAAATAAATAAAATATTAAAAATAAAATTATATTAAAAGAATTATAAATTTTTAAAAATAAAAATATTATTTTTAATTTTAATTTTTTTTTATTATATATCTTAGTTATTTTATTTTATTATAAATTAAATAAAACTAAAATAAATAAAATATTAAAGATTATAAATTCTTAAAAATAAAATATTAATTTTAATTTTAATTATATCTTTAATTTTTTTTATTAATAATTTATTATAAAATTTAATATTTTTTTGATTAATTTATAAAACTTAATTATATAAATATAATATTTTTTTAATTTAAAAACTTTTATTAATATTTTAAATATTATAAATAAATAATTATATTTTTCTTATAATTTTATTTTAATTTAAGAAAATAAATTAAATATTTATAATAAGATTTTTTAGTTTTATATATAAATTATTAAATTATTTTTTATATAATTTTTTTAAATTTATTTTTAAATTTTTTTTATATTATTTCGAGAATTATTATTTTATAAAATATATTTAAAAAATTAAAAAATTAAAAATTAAATAATAATATTTTTTTTATTAAAAGAATATAAATAATAAATTAGATTAAAATTAATAATTTAAAGTAATTATTTAGTTTCGAGTTTATTCTTTATAATATATTTATAAAAAATTCCGATATTCTTTAAATAATATTTGGAATATTTATTAAATTATTTAAAAAAAACTAATTTTATTATTTTATATTAATTATATATTAGATTTAAAAGATTAAAAAAAATATATAATTAAACGATTATAAATATAATAAATTTATAATATTATTTAATTATATTTTATAATTTTTTTTATTTAATATTTTATTTAATTATAAAATAAATATTTTTAATTTAAAAAATTATAATATTATTTAAATAAAAATATTTATTAATTTAAGCTTTTATAATTTAATTTTTATTTTAAAGAATAAATTAATTAATTTTAATATAAATTATATTTTATAAATAAAATATTAATTATAAAAGAATATATAATTCGAGTTTAATCTTTTATAAAGTTTTTTTATTTAAATTTTTTAAAATATAATTTATAATATTTATTAATTAATTTATTAATATATTAAATATAAAAAAAATAAACTTAATTAAAAAATATTATATTAATTATATTTTTTATTATTTTTATTTTATTAATTAAAAATATTTTTATTAAATATTTTTTTTAAAATTTAAAACTTTAAATATATTTTTTTTTATTTTAATTTATTATAAACTTAAAATAAACATAAAATTCTTTTTTAATAATATTAATTTTTATAGTTTTAAATAATAATATTTTAATTAAATTAATATTATAAATATAATTAATAAGAAAAATTTTAAAATATAATCTAATATATTTAATTAATTATAAATTTATAAAAAATAAAATAAAAAATCGATTAAAGTTTTTTTTATTATAAATAAAATAATAAATTTATTTTTTTTTTTTTTTTTTTTAAAAAAATCTTAATATTATTTTTATTTTATTTTTTATTTTTATAAAAAAAATATTTATAATATTATAAATATTTTAAATTAAGATTAAGTTTTTTTAATAATTAAAATTTATATATTTAAAGATTTAATAAAATTATTTAATTAAAGTATTAAATTTTTTTTTTATAATTATAAAAATATAATTATAAATATAATAATTAAATTTTTTTAAAATATTTTATATTTAAGTTTTTAGTTTTTTTTTATTTTTATATATTTTATAAAAAAGAAATAATTATAATCTTTAAAGTTTTTATTTTTTTTTATTATAAATAAAAATAATAATTTTAAACTTTTTTTTTTTTATTTTAAAAAAGTATTAAAGAATTTATAATCTTTTTAAAGTTTTTAATTATTAAAAACTTAAAGTATTTTTTTTTTATAAAAAAATATATATTTAAAAATAATAAATTATAATTATTAAACGAGAAGATTATTTATTAGAGTTTAGCTATAAATAAATAAAAATTTAATAATCGGTTTATTTAAAATTTAATTATATTTATAGAATTTAAATTTATAATATTCGGAAATTAAAAAATAACAAGAAAAGATTTTAATTATTATATTTATTTTTTAAGCTTTTTATTTTATTATTATAAGATTTATTTTTAGATTTATTTAAACTAAACTTTTAAATAAATATTTTTTATTATAAATTAATTATTTTAATATTATTTTAAAACTAAATAATTAAATAAAGTAAAGAATTTATTAAAAGATATAAAAGATCTATAATATAAAATTATAAGTTATAATAATTATAAAGATTAAAATTTAAAAATATTTAAAAAATATATATAAATTTTTTTTTTGCGTTTAGTTATAAATCTCTTATTTATTATAAAAATAATACTAAACGTGAGTCTAAATACTAAAAAATAAAAAGTCTAATATAACTTTTAGCGAGACGAGATTATTCTTTAAAAATCACGTGCGTATATATAAAATATTAAATTTAATTATCTTCCAAGCCAAATTTTAAATTGGGCAGAAGATATATAATATAATTTAATAAGGGCTATTAAATGGCGTGCCTTAGACCCAATTCTAGGGGGGGGGCCTTTTTACCAAAAAGGGGGGGGCCTTTATACCAATTGCTGGATGAAGACCCAACCACTTCAATTTCGCCAAATACTGTGATAGTTGAACTCTAATTCTTCAGTTTGTGATTTCACATTCAATTAGTAAGCTTGCCGCTCTAGTTTGGGCGTTAATCACGCTCGGCACACGCTCGGCTCAGCCAGCTCACTTGAGGTGTCTGAGCAACCTGAGCACTCCCTAGGCAGTCCCTCATCAGGCCTAAATCGAATAGTTAACTGCTCGATAATACCTTTTAAATATGTATATTAAGTTCACTCCTACTTATTTACTATCACCGTAATAGCGCCCGACTTTAGTATTAGATTCTTGGATTCCCTCTATTCCCTTGGCTCACTTAACCTCGTCTCAAGGACATTCCTGGGCATACCAACCTTTTTCTCATCATATTATTACCCGTCTCTCATCATATTAACCCCCTTATCTCATCATAATATCTCCGTCTCGAATACGGCCCTCTCCTATGATGAGTCCTCCCAAGAAGATCCTGCCCCAAGTCAACTAAACACGTACCCGGACCTCTACCCCAAAAATCCCCCTTTAGCCCGCGACCTGTACTGTTCTCTATGTCTCCTTCTGCATCATTCCAGCCATACACACACATTGCACTTCGTCCATACTTCAAGGGCGATGGCGACACAGTACGTCTTCCGTAAATCGATCGCCGACCCGTGATCATATTCCACTCAGGAAGTTCTTTTTAACCGTCGCCATGTAGCAGACTTCAAGGTCTGATGTTACTTGCACGCGATTCTCAACTGAATTATTGAGAATCCTCTGCTTGCATTTGACTGATCAGGCTACTACTTCGCGCTAACTTTGGGCAGCGCTTGATAAATCGAGCTATTTCTGAACAAATGGTATTTATTGAAATGCACGCCATCGCCGCATAAGGCTCCCGAGCACCGAAACTGATAAATTTGAGTCATTTGACGTGGCAAGGCAGACTGCGCAGCCACACAATACTCGCTACACCACCCAACAAAAGTTGCAGATTTCAGCAAATGGGGACAGTAACCGATGGCCGATATCAGGACTCAGCGGGCTGTGACAAATTGCTGATAGTGAAGCCCCCGAACCTGCCAGCCTCGCAATCTCTACGTTTTCCTTCTTCATTCCTTCCAGTCCCAACCAACACTCCGATTTTCATCATGACGGAAAGCGACGATGATAGCCAGAAGAGCGGAGGCGACTACATTGATTGTTGCGGAGTTTGTGAGGCCGATGAGCAATCGAAAGAGTTGTACATCTGTCAGGCTTGCGACCTGACGCTTTGTTCTGAATGCTGGGAAACGCAAGCGGCACATAAGCCGAAGAGGAAGAGCTCCACGCGAGTCGAAGCTATAGTGCACGAGAAAACGAAGCTTTCGACGGTCAAATTGGTGCAGCCAGCTTTCTCGAGCCCGGCAGATGAGAGCACTATTGAGGCAAGGCTGGCGGAAGATGCGGACACCGCGTGGTTTGGTGAGTGATATAATAGTTTGTCACTACTTTCCGTGACTAACAAAGGTCTTAACTAAGGAGTGAACTTCGACAATAGAGACGATACGGCGCTATTCTTTCATGATCACGGAAGATACGCTGAACTAATGGAGGCCGCGTCGGATTCTTCATCAATAGCCAAACAAGACTCCATGGAAAGAGAACTATCACTCTCACCTCCTCATCGCACACCAAGCCTTGTTTCATTTGTTGGTCAAACAGGGGCAGGGAAAAGCACTCTCATCAATCTACTTATCAAAGTGAAGGAATCTCCAGCATCAGGAACAACGCAGTGCCCTGTTGTTGGAGTTTCGGGAAAGGACGGAGAATTCTCCACTTCAGAAGATGTGCACTTATATCTGGACCCCTCAACCTTTCTTTCAGAAGCACCCATCTTGTATGCTGACTGCGAAGGGTTGGACGGTGGGGAAAGATTACCGCTAGCAACAACATCCCGTCAAAGACGAGGTCCTCCTGAATTGGAGCAAAGAAGCGATGATGATACGCCCTTTTTCCGGGCTCGATATCATTCCGAGCATGAACTGCAGTGGGCAACGTCTCAAAAAGAACGAACAAGACATTATGCGGTATCGCGGTTCTACCCACGTCTTCTATTCACATTCTCGGACGTTGTCATATTCGTGCATAGAAACCCAAGGTACGCTTTGTGGTTGCAACAGTAATCACATCACAACAGCTAACAGAGACCATAGAGTGATTGAGCCTGTAGTTGAACAGCTCATCGAGTGGGCTGCTGCAGCGTTAGAAACTACATGCAACCAGCCAATTCTTCCATATGCCATCATAGTTCTGAATGCGTCCGAGCAGGATATTAATCCCTTGTTATGGGATGTGGATTTTGCAACGAATACCCTCCTTGAATCACTAGCTGAGACTGTCGATCGAACTCCTGCTTTCGTTCGACATGCAAAGTTCTGGAGAGATCGTCACAAAGATATCCAAAGCCTCAAGGACCTCATCCTGTGTTATTATAGCGATTTGAGGGTGTGTAGTTCTTACATCTTGCAGTAGTTTCTATCTAATAGGGCTAATCATGAAAACTTATAGGTGATTCGTCTTCCTACCAGCAAACAATCGAATCTCGTACTTGATCAAGGACAGAAACTCTATGGAGAAATTGAGGATTGCTGTCGGAACGCGAGAAAGCGCCGGTTGGATCTGAGAATGTTGCTTACTGCAGGCCAGCTACAGAGCTACCTTCAAGACGCCTTCGTTCATTATTCGCAATCCCTGAAAATTCCCTTCGACTTTGTTCAAGCATCCTTCTTACACAACCCGATTCCATTCAACTTCGGTGGTAGTATTCTGAAGCTGGCGATTGCAATGCTAAAAGAGCAAAAGGCCCCAGACGCAAATGCGATATTTAAGAAACTTGGTAATCTAGTTGCTTCGTGCATCATGCTAGATGCTGTGCGTCACAGTATACCCGGTTTGTGCTCTATAAATCTCAACTTCTGAGTCCCACATACTGAGGAAACATAGGAACTGCAAATCTCATATTTCCGCAATATTTGGATTATCTAGATGAAGCTCTTGAAAGCTTTTGTAAAGAGCACTGGCCATGTGAATTTGTTTGGACCACCCGCGCCGCGGCTCGGAATGAGTATAGTTTCGGCGAACGGCCCCCTTGGGCCAAGGACGATATCCCTCTTACTGTGACTTACAGGTGCGTCAATGTTCGCATTGGGCATGACTCTAAAGGGCATCAGGATAAAAACGGGCGTATTTTCGCATCAGGGAACTATAAGTCAGACTTTACGTTCGAAGGAAAACGAGATGAGCTCCACGCTGGAGTTTATTTTAGACTCGAATATCTCCTCCACCAGTTGACTAGCCGTCCTCAACAAGGTGAGTCGCAAGAAGGTGCAGCAGCAGAGATGCATCGAAGCAATATTACGGAGTTCTTCCGTAAGCTATCGAACAGAAGCCGCCCTATCAATCTCCATGATCATAGCGTCTGCTGGTGTTGTCTCTTTGAAGCACCTGAACATGTACTCTCCTGTGGGCATGTACTCTGTACGCCTTGCGTGAAGGCCTACGGACGCTACGAAACTAGAACGAGTGTCCGTATTCACGAATGTCCTTTCGAATCATACACAGTGTGTGAACCTCGATCGATATACATCATGCCTGAGATGGCAGGGATCCGTATGCTTGTGTTGGACGAGTATTGTATCCTCTCTTCCACCCTCAGAATTTTGCTAATATTGTCAGCGGTGGAGTTCGCGGCATAATTCAGTTAGAGATCCTTCGACTCATAGAAAAGGAACTCGATAGCAAGATCCTTATCAAAGTATTCTTCGATATAATTGTTGGGAAAGGGTGAGCTTTGAAACCTAAGGTCTACTGTGATCTTTATATTATAACGCTCTAACATCCTGTCCAGTTCAGGTTCCGTCATTGCGCTAGGCCTCCTCACCAACCATTGGACTGTAGATGACCGTGTAGCCAATGTCTTCCGCATTTTCAAACAGTCATTCTCGTCTCGCAATCGCCGAACACACCCTAGGTTCAAACACCCGACTTGCAGATACCGCCCAAAAGCTCTGGAGCAGTCGCTTCGAGAAACTTTCACAGAGAATAAGGCTTTACTGGAGGCGGGTGTTGATCGTAGGGTTGGTACGACTACGAAAATCGTCATTCCTGTCGTATCTTCGGATGGAAAGCAATTGCTATTCACGAATTACCTTCGCCGAAACACAGTAAATGGTAAGCATCTCTCAAGGCAGCTCCTTGACATGACTTTAATTATTGAAGGCACACATCAAATATACTCTCCAGAAGATCCAAAAGACGAGATGAAGATTTGGGAAGCGTAAGTGATTCTCCTATTCCATTTACCGAGACCCGATACATGGAGCTTAAAATATCATAGTGCTCGAGCTGCTATGGCACACCCGTTCCTGTTCGAGCCCTTGAAGCACGCAACATTCAAGCAGGCCTACAGTAATGATGAACGCGATGTCAATCCAATAATGATTGCAAATTCTGAATTCCAGAATATATGGGGATCTTCGCGAGCAAAATATCCCGATTTTGTTTTGTCAATTGGAACAGGCTTAAGTACTAGCCAATCTGCCAGTCTTGTCGGCATGGAAACGCCTATAAAGCCGTCAAAGCCTACGAAATTTTCGATGCTTGGGAGGAATAAACGGAATGTTTCCCCAAGATTTGATCAACAATGTGAACAAATGTGGAAAAACTACCTCCAATCACTCGGGATCAGCTCTGCCACAGCTGGGAAGTATATTCGCCTTAACATCAAGGCTTTTGAGCTCCCAGCAATCGACGACTTCAGCAGCGTGGAACTCCTCCGAGACATGGTCAAAACTCAAACAGATCTGACAGAAATACGAAAGGTTGCATCTCGACTGATAGCGAAATTGTTCTACTTTGAAACTGTTGGGGAAATGGAGAAAATAGGCAGTGACTTCTTCTTGAGAGGTTAGTAAGCAAATGCACCAAATTCTGCGTTCTAACACTTTGGTTTGTTCAGGAGAAATTCTCTGTCGCATCCCTGATGAAACTCCAGAGATTGGCGAGGTCGGAAGGCTCCTAAAGGAGGGCAAATTCCAGAGTACTGGATTTATCATCCAAGAAGACTTATGTGAGCAACAACGTTTTGACGTACAGGCAACCCTTTACGATATGATTCACAATCTCCGCTTTTCTATGACAGAAGTCAAAATACACATTTCTCCAAGGTGTGGACAGTTTGATGTTATGCTTTGCTTGAAGAATACGGAAAAGTTTTCAATCAGTGGCTTTCCACGATCAATTGCCGGAAAAGGGGCTCAGACACCAAGTAAGCTTTATTTACTATGTTCTCCCACTTCGGATATGAATTAACAAACAGAATAGAGCACACCAGAGCAAGCAGCAGCAGTCGGACAGGAATCCTTCCTCGGCGTCCGTGGACTCCTCCCAATCCTGCACTTCACTCCTATTTCAACGATGGTTTAGAGGTCAGTGATAGGTCCCACTCGATACCTCGTGCAACAACATCACCGATCACTCCAGTCCCTGATGTCTCGAGACATATCTCAACTGAGCCACCCCAAGAGCTTGATGCTGCTGACACTCGTGGACGACGAGAAATAGAACAAGCGATGAAGTTTGAGCTTGACCAAGAACGGATTCGAGAACGGATACGAGAGGAAGAAGTAAAGCCATTAGAGCAGAGACTTAGGGTACTGGAGACGTTGATGAGCATCAATACTACACTTCAGAGCCATTCAAGTATCAGTCCGCCCCCATCCGATGGTGCTTCTGCTTATTTCGATGATACACCTCTGATCAGCTTCGGTGAAAGCTCGAACCCTACTCGAGCAGGTACGATTCGCCAAGAGAATCGAAAGTTGGAGGATGATAGCACCGTAGGAGAACCACAAGACTCTTGACACTGTTTGGGAATGAATTATGGTAGTAATTGGATCTGGATAGGAAGACTAAGTGCAACATAGAAGGACTACTCCAAAATAAGTAATGTATTGGGCACAACTGGGGGTTCAATAATTTATTCTCTTCTGGTTGAAGATTTATCGGGTAGTTTTAGGGTTATCGAAGTTAAATTCCAGG
>Ga0302221_10001365_pt1 | contig 15901 bp, 3 predicted proteins | sample II_Palsa_E2_1_FD_193517 | JGI IMG/M metagenome (GOLD analysis project Ga0302221, IMG submission 193517) | Peat permafrost microbial communities from Stordalen Mire near Abisko, Sweden - II_Palsa_E2_1 | ecosystem: Environmental > Terrestrial > Soil > Palsa > Peat permafrost | place: Sweden... | reverse complement strand
CTTTACAAAATTGTGCTAAAAGAAATTAATAGCTCTTCTTTTAAATCAAGTAGAATTAAGAGGTATAGAAGACTTCTAAGGATTTAAGAAAGGATTAAGTAGCAATACCGAGTTAGCTTAATTTCTGCATTGTTTTTGCGTTTACTATGCAACTTACTATTCTTATAGTATATAAACTATCGTATAAAGGCAATTTTACTATATAACGATAATATGTTCTTATTCCCTATTACAAAAAGCTACAAGCTAGATAAGGACTATTAAGGCAAGGACTTCGACTTGAACGACCCGGAAACTTGTATAACGGAATGCATAAACAACTATATTGCTTTAACGATCTTATAGTGCAAATATTATAAATACACAAACTTTAACTACTAGGAGGAAGTTCGGGAGAGTTTAAAAGGCTAGTGTGGTGGGGTCACGTGCGCATACATGTGCCCTAAGCGAAGGAACATAAATGTAGTAATTTAGGACACTTGTACACTTAGTTCTTCAGTTAACAAATACATTACCATTTGCACTCCCTCTATTTATTTGGTTATACGCCTTGCTAACCCCCTTACATATTTGGTAAGCGACGCAAGGACGGTTAAAGGCTATAGAGTCGCTACAATTTCTTAGTTTGCAAACAAGAGTGCATGTTATTGCTATTATTATTATTATTTTTATCGATTATTTTTATATTGTTATATTGCATCTTATGCTATAGCTATAGCATTTCTTTATACCTCGAGCTTGCACGCGAGCATTTAATTTAGCGTTCGATTTTAGGGCATTCGGCATTAAGCTTATATAATCGGTCGCATTTACCCCTATTTGACACTTTACTACAAACCTCTTTTTATAATTGCCTTGTAACAGCATCCCTTCCTTTTTCTCTTATACGACAAGAGCCTCTATAAAGACAAATACGAGTCGAATACCTCCTTTTTGACACAAGACGCGCGCAAATTAGCAAAAGATTAAACTTAAAAGCTTAAAACGAGATTTGAAACTTGGAACTTGCATTAGTAGCTTGTAATACTAGACGAGCAGCTGCAAAGGCATAAGACTAACGGTATTAGGCAAAGCTATTTTCGAAGGATTAAGCTAAGAACACGAAAATCGAGGATATACTTAGACATTTAATTTAAATCGGATAAGAAGTGTATTTTTAAAGCTGTGATTAGACGAGAGCTTAGATCACGTGGACAGGACTTGCTTATTAATTGTAGTTCGCAGATGCAATTAATTAGTAGGCTCTTATTTATGCAATATAGCATATATATAAAGCTATTCTTGCTATTTTGGCTGTCTCGTGTGCTCGGGACAAGCACCTTCTCTAGGAGGGACAAATGTGGTGGGGTCACGTGCGCATGCATGTGCCCTAAGCGAAGGAACATAAATGTAGTGATTCAGGACACCTGTACACTTAGTTCTTCAGTTAACAAATGCATCACCATTTGCACTCCCTCCATTCATTTGGTTGTACGCCTTGCAACCCCTTTACACTAGACGCTTAAGATGCTTGAGAGGACTAGTCAATTAGCTATTAAAGAACTTTATATATATTTACATGCATACGGAGTATAAGTTAAAAAGCAAGTTAGATCGATTTTATTTGCTAAAACAATTTATAATGTCCTTATAAAGGAAATATAGCACATTTAGATAGAGGACAAAATCTAGGAAATGCTTAAATCGGACTAAGAGTTTAGCTTTAAGTTAAATCTAGTATACTAGAAACTACAAGTAATGCTATATGTAATAATCGAACGGAGCATTAAATAAGACTAGTTAATTGTATACTATACGGAACCACTTTAGCTAGAGTAAACCCTAAGTTGTATACTATTAAGATAGCTACCCCGGGACAAAATACTATATTTACTAGTATAGCTATATAGACAATTTAGTAGCAATTTGCACCCTTTACTTAGACGAGGATTATTATCTCTTATTATATAACTAGAGCTAGTTGTCTTGCACAATTTACCGATTTATATAACTTAGCTACAACTACTTGCAGATATAATGAAAATTTATGCAAGTGACGACAAGAAATATAAGGGTAAGGAGTATGATATTCTAGATATTAAACTTTAAGTGTTTTTCGACTATTATATAAAAGTCGGATTAGCAAATAACTAATTTTACTTAGCATTTTCTATTATACTTAAAGGACGAGCTAGTGCATTTTATTATAATAAAATATTTAGACAATTATACGATTTTATTATTATAGTAGAAATAACTAGGACTTACTTTAAGATAAAGGAAAGGCGGTAAAAGTATCTTATAGAATAAAGAGGAATAACACTTTATTATATTATAACAAAATACCTTAAAAAGACTTAACCCGAATGCTTAAAAGTGCTCTTTAACACCTTATATATAGCTTAGCGGGGACTATTAGTAGAATACTAAAACGAGTATAACTTATAAGACTAAGTAATTAATATATATAATAGCATTTTAGAATGCCGACCGGCATTATTTAAACTAGCGTTTACTTTTAAGGGTATATACGCAAAATTATATTTAGCTATAAGGCAATTTGTATAAGAGAAGGAGCTAAAGGATTATTCGGCATATTATTAGGAGGACGATAATTTATACAAATTTACTTAGCATTAGACCGACTAAACGTATAAGGGTCGCAGGCGCAATAGAAGGGGCCGTTTTGCGGGCTATCCCCGAGGTTATTTTGCAGGGCGTTTTTTAAGGCATTTTGCAAGTCGTTTTACAGGTCGTTTTGCAGACTATAACAAAATTACAAAGGATTATACGAAGAAGTGCTTTGTTTGCAAGCAGCTAAGATGCTAGTCTATAAAGCATACGGATAAGGAGAAAAAGAAGGTATATTAGTAGTTTGTTGCAAATGCATTAGAAGAGGATTTTTAGGGTTTTATATTAGAATTCGAGGGAACCCCGAACGAGAGTAGCAATAGCAATAACAAGTTAGACGATTTATTGCAATTGCACGACTTATAGTGGATTATATTGCTAAAAATGCACAAATTATTATACGATATAAAGTAGTTCTTTACCGAATTTAGTGAGATTAATAGATTAAAGGTAGTAATAACCTTAAATAACTAGTCGTTTATATATGCAATTATTATAAAAGATATCTTTACTTAGCCCTTAAAAATATTAGTTTTTACGTTTAAGGATCGTTATTCCTTAAGTGTATTCTAAGGAATTATGCCCGATAGTAGCGCATTAGGCGTATTAATTGCAAGAGAACCTCAAGTTTAAGCATTGCAAAAGCTTAACCCGACAATTAAGATTAATTATACAAATACTAGAAATTATTATATTCGATTCGGCAAAGGATTAGCGATTACACAAGGAACAATTACTATAAATACACTACTTAGACCGATTATATTTTATATTATATTAGCAAATACGCTATTCTTATATTATATTTAAGATATAGACAAAATAGGGGTCAAGTTAGATAACTTGGCTAATGTTTTAATTTAAGGCAAGAAGATTATGCTAATTGTATAGAAATAGGGCTATTTATAAATGCTTTTGTACAAAGAAGAAGCTATAGCATATAGTTACTTGATAGAAATAAAGCTAAAGCAACTTTATTGCCGTTTTAGACACTTATTTGTACAAAGACTAGCAAAAGTACTAGAGCGGGCCGGATATGCAAACATTAATTAACGCATAATCGAACAATTAATAAAGTATTGCAAGAGTTGTTAATTATATGCGAAATTACTTAGCCGATTCAAGTTTACCTTTAAAGACAACTACAATTTTAACTATTTAATTATAATTAATGTGCTTTACTTAGACGGCAAATTAGTGCTTTAAGCTATCGATAAAGCTATAGCATTTAATGCTATATGGTTTTTAAAGGACATGTTAGCAAAAATAGTATAAGATACTATACAAGTATGCTAAATTGACATGTATTAGGGTTTACTTGATTACTTGGTACACGATGCTAAGAAGAACTTTTTATCAATAAAATTCCGGTAGCACGCAAAATTACTAGCTATTAAAGTAAGGGAAGTACTAGTTAAAGCTTATAATAGCATTAGTAAAGTCGAATAATATTATATACTATTAAGGCGTTTGTATAAAATCTTATAAGACGAATTGCAAGATGAAAAGCTCGATAAAGAGGTAATTTTATAAATAGTAATAAAGGCTATAAATGATATTATAAGACTAGATAAGCTTGTGCTTACGCTCCTTATTTTTAGGTTATATCCTAAAATTATAGACTAAAACCCCCCGGCACCGACTATTACTAGGAAAGCAAAGGCTATTTGTATAGCAATAAAAGAAGTATAACAATTTTACGCGGAATGCTAAGTCTAAGAAGCACTTACTACTAGAAATAGACTAATTATAAATAAAATGCACAATTTACTGCTCTAATCGGACATACAAGTATAGCGCGAGAATAAGGGATAAAAGGGCCTATATAAATTAATTGCAATAGACGGCGAAACTTGTATAATTTAAACGCTATATAAATTAACTAATTTTCGGTTTATAGTTATAAAGCTATTTTATATAAATCCGCAAATTAATTTAATTAGTGCAAAAACACACTAAGTAGTTTTAACCCACAATTTAATAAACCTAGCAAGGGTTATTAACAAAGCAAAGGAATTAGCGACTAGCACTTAAGCTATAAGACTAGTTGTCGAAATTCCTTTTTACTAGTATAAAGAAAACTTAAAAGTTTTTAGTATTAAGAAAGAGGAGGCTAACTTGCAACTTTCATTTTAGCTAAAGAAGTAAGGGGTAATTACTACATTAGGACTACTATTTTAGGCTTTATAAAAGCAAGAAATCGAGGCCTTAATTGCAAGAGATGTTTTTGAGTTTATCTTATATAATTTTAAGGTTTATAAAGGCAGAATTTTCAATTTTAGACTAGTAAATAAAGTTAAAGGCAAGTCGATTAACTTATTATATAAGAAATCACAATTAGTAATTTAAGCATATAACAATAAAGGGAAGGAATTGATTTTAATATAATTACTTACAATTTAGCAGGCGAGCTAAAGGCTAATTATAGCACTTGCATTATTACTTGCAAAAATGGATATTAACTTATTCCTTTAGGACATTATATAAGCATATATTTAATTCACAATATTCCTAAATCGACAAATCTTAGCACATTTACTTAAAGAACTTAAGGCCTAATTCTTACTTGGAATAATTATAGTTATATAAAAACTATTATATAGTATACTAGAAGCTAAAACCTATTAGTAAGCTATATATTATAAATATTATTAGGAAAGGCTACATATAATAACTTTATCGTATAATCCTTGCCTTTTAGTAATAATAGCATATGCATTCGGATTAGTCAGAATGTAAATAGACGACACTTTAATTTTAAGGGATAGCAAATTTAAGGCCTTAAAGTATAAGGAACTTGCAAAAGCAAATATTATTACAAAACTTACAAAGCAATTATTACTCGATATGCTATTAATTTTTAACAGGTGTGTCCTTTAATAAAAAGGGGATTCGATTTTACTAGTGTAAAAAGGCTAAGGCAAGAAAATCGAGCTAGTCGACGCAAAATTACTTGCCTAAAACGACTAATATAAGGAGTAATAAGCCCGCGGAGCATATATTGCAACAATTTACTAATTAGAGGCTATTTTCGACTTGTCGATTATAGCTTAGCACTAAGAATTAACTAAAAAAGATATAGCAATGCTAAACAAATAACTATAATAGCAACTAGATAACTTAAAACGAAGAATTAAATATATAAATTTAAATTTAAAGCATATAAAGCTATTTGTATTTGTCGATAAATCGTTTGCAAATAACAAAGATTTAAGCTTTTAAATTAAATATAAAATTATCCTTGCAAACGAAACTATAAGCACAATATCGGACTTATTTAAGCTATAAAGCAACTTAGTGCATTATAGTAGTATAAAGAGCAAACGGGTTACTAGAAGTGTCCTTGCATTAAAGGTATATAAAATGGTAAGAAGTGTTAATATAGCTATTGCTATTAACACTACTATTAAAATAGTTACTAACTAATTAGGATTACCTTTAACCCCGATTATTATTTGCACCGATTCTTATTTATTATACAAATGCCTTATCAAGCTTAGAACTACTAAAGAGAAGAGGCTAATAATCGATATTATAGCCATCCGACAATTGTATAAACGAAGGGAACTTACAAAGATACGATAAATTAACGGCTAAGATAACCTAGTAAACGCTATAACTAAGGGGACTCCGAATAAGGCCTTAAAGAGGTTTATCGATACGAATTAATTAGATATATAAGTTAAAGGATAAGTAAAGAAAGTAAATAGCGCAAGCGCAGTTGGGGGCTTTTAGGCCAAGGCATGTGACGCGGTTAATGCCTTAAGTTTAAGGCTACTTAAAGAGAGGCAAAATTAGCGAGTTACCCCTTTAAGGGCGGCCTAAAGATTAAGACTACTCCGGGAGGGGGAATTCCCCCTTTAAGGGCGGCCTAAAAAACAAGGCAGCAATAGCACGTAATAGAGGAATTTTTAAGTTCCCCGGTTATATGAGGACCAAGGCACGTTGTAGCTCTTTCGGGTTTTTCTTGTTTTTAATCTATTTGATTACTTGCTTGTTTTATACCTTAGTTTACTTGCTTTACCTTGCTCGTTCTTTAGTTATTTAAGCACAGTTTACATTTAATTCGAGTGCGTTTCGTATAAGAAGAAAAGGTTGCTAGTGTCGGAACATATATTGCATTTACTCCTAGTATTGCGTTTACTTTTATTCCTATATAGCTTAATTACCGGCCTTATTCCAAATCCTACTTTCAAGTTCTGGCGGGCTTGCTTTTCGGGCCCTAGTTTAGATCCTTTATACACGCGGGCCCGATGTATTTAGTATATCCTACTTCCTTTTATAAGTAAGATATACACGACTTGTATAGTTATACTCGGCCCGTTCGGGCTATGCATAACTCGTACAAATCGGCACTTGCTTTGCGCGTACTATTTTACTTCTTACGCTTATTATATGTATATAGCAGTCCCTATTTAACAAGGGACACACATTATAGACTTATTTAATATATTACTTTTAGGGTACTATTATGTGTCACACATTCGGATTACCTGGCTGTACCAATATAAACTATATAGTATATGCCTTTTAACCTTAACTCTTTAGCAAATGTCGCATTCTTTATAATAAGTATATATAGCATTATTTATTTATTCCTAGTAATAAGTTTTATAAAGGAGTTTAAAGGTCTTACTAACTTTATTATAGCCTATTAAAGGGTTATTATAATAAAGTTTTATAACTTTTGCATATAAAGTAAAGTTATTAAGAATATAAATTCTTTTATATTACTAAAGTAGCTCCGAGTTATCTATTATTTATATAACCTCTTTATTTATGCTATATTTGCTAAGACTTTTAACAATAATAGACTTATATTATTCGTTATTTTGTTAAGCTACTTTAATAATATTTAAAAGGGGCTTTATAAGAGGGGCTAGTGCTATTGCCCTTTTAGTAGTAATATATATTTATAAATGTAAAATTAAGTGCTTGTAATTACTTAATTTTATAACTTAAAAGAAAGATATAAAGTTATAAGTTTTATTAAATAACTTTGCTATAAATAGCTCTATTATTGTAGCTATAGTAATAAAACTTGTAAAGTGCTTTCTTGTACCCTTTTCCCGAATTAAGGGATTTATAAAATAATTTATTTACTTAATTAGTAGCAAATCTCCTTATATAATAGCAATAATTGCAAGAAATAATATATCTTTATCGAGAGTAAACTTTTCGGGGCTTATTAGGCCTTAAATTGTAATAGTAAAGCTTCTTTTAAGTTTATTTTAAAAGGTAAAAAGCCAAGTTGTATTAGCAAGTCCCTTTTAATAGTTAAGACATTTATTAAGTCTATTAATAGCATTTAAGGCACCTTTCTAGTAAGTAATCTTAAAATTATAAGTAATAAGATATATTGCTTATTATACTTAGTAGCTTTTTAAATACTTTATTTTTATAAAGTACTTAAGGTTATTATAGTTAATTAAAACCTCGATCGTGTGCTTAAAAGCTTTTATAATCGCTAATAACTTAGAATTATAAGTCTAATAATTGCGTTTAGCATTAAATAGCTTTTAAGACTAAAATGTTATAAGATGCTAATGCTTATGCGTTTTAGTATTTGTATCGACTTGTTAAAAGATATAGCTAGCAATAGCAAACTTAAATATATCAATTTTTATATAAATCTTTTTAAAGGGGTTAAAATAGATAAAAATAAATACTTAAGTAAAAGTAGCTTTAAGTTTTTAAAAACTTTATTTAGCATTTAAAGTCTACTTAAAAGGAGTAATTTTTCGGCTATTTTTTATACTAATTAAGAGATTTGTAAAGCTATATGCTATATGCAAGTACTTGTAAATAAAATAGTAGTAAAAATTCGCAAATCTAAGAAACATTTGCATATTATAAAACGATTTTAGCTTAAGTTACTTAATAATACTATAAATCCTTTTAAAGTTTAGTTTAACTTTATTAACTTTAATATAAAAGCTTAAAAATTCTAGTTCTTATATGCTAAACTCGCATTTGCTAAGCTTAGCATATAGTTTATATTTGTAAAGCTTAGCTATTACTTGGCGCATATACTCCTTATACTCTTTAGGGTTTTTTAAATATATAAAGATATTATTTAAATATATAACTATAAAATGGTTTAAAAGTCTTGTTATAAATATATTAATATATGCTTAAAACGTAGCTAAAGCATTTGCTAAGCTAAAGGGCATAATAAGGTATTTAAAGTGTTTATAACAAGTATAAAATGCTATCTTTTATTTATAATTCTTATAAATATAAATCTAATAATATATATCCTTTAAGTTAAGCTTTATAAAGACTTTAGCACTTACTAGGCGGTTTAGCGTCTTATTAATTAGTAGAAAAGGGTGTTAATTCTTGATTATAACTTTATTTAAGCTATAGTAATTAATATAAAGGCGTAACTTGCTATCATTTTTAAGTATAAAAAGGATAGAGGCCCTTACTAGGCTTGTAAATAGCTAAATTTAACGCTTTTTAATAGCATTTGCTAGATATAACTTTAAAGCTTTAAGCTAAACTTTAAAAAGATTATATAAGGGCTTATATAAGGGAAGATTAGTAGTATTAATAAAATGTTTAAACCCCCTTTGCTTTAAAAGTTTACTAGCTTTGCTTTTATTAAAAATGTTAGCAAAGCTATTAAGGTATTCCGGCAATTTAATAAAACCTTTTAATAATAGCCTAAAAATCTAATAAGTTAAGATAATATTTGTAATAGATTCAGGGTTTTAGATAAAAGCAACAATAAAATAGCCCTCGCATTAGTATAAAGACTAATTAATTAGATAATTACAATTACCCTTGCTTATAAAGAAGACTTAGAGGGTAACTTTTAAGTTTTTATTAAGCTTTGCTCCGAATTCTTTCGGGGTTATAATATTAATATTATTAGGCTATATAAGTATATATGCTTAACGCTTTTTAACATAGTTATAATATTAAGCTATTATAGTTATATAAAATTCTATTTTAAAGATTAAGCAATAACTTGTAGCTTTATAGCTATAAAAATAGGGCTTATATATTCGAGTTTCCGAACAATTATTTGTAATAAAGATATTAAAATCGTATATATAATATGTTTTAAATTTATTATTATAAAAGGTAATAAACTTGATATCGTATTAAGTAAGAGGTATAAAGCCCTTAGATTTAGCCTAGTTATTATTAAGAAAATTATAGTTAAAACTAGTATCCCCGAGGCTTAAAAGCTACTTAAAGGCACTAGTATATAGCTATATCAAGTAAGCTTGAATTATTATCCTTTTATTCTTATATGTCTTTAGTTTACTAAGCCTTATAATACTTTGGACTTAGACTTGCCTTTTTTTGTACTTTTAAATAAAAAGCTTTATTCTTAATCCGCTTATATAATTTAATTTATATAGCATATAGCAATAATAGTATCTTCTTTAGCTTTAGCCTTTTTAAGAAAGTCCCGGGCTTAATTAGCATACTTTAAGCACCTTTTATCCTTAGATATATATCCTTTTTAGTTATAAGTATAACAAGTAATATTGCGTTTTGCTTAGCCCTTAAGATTAAGCTTAAAGCTAGCTTAATTGTTCTTAGAGCTATTTTAGGCCTTATAAGCTTTCTCTTTTCTCTTTTTCTTGCTTTCTTTTAAAGTATTAAAAGAGGTATTATTATTAGCTTTAAAGTTGGGATTTAAGCCTCTTTTAATACTTGCTTTGTGCTTTAAGTAGCGCTTTTTATTAATAATATACTTTGTATATTATATTATTTTTAATTATTAAGAAATAGAAGTAGCTATCTTCTTATAAAGTATAAGAATTAACATCTTTTTAGTTTCTTGGTTTATTAAAGCAATATTAAAGGTTTAAATGCAACTAGTCTTATTTATAGCTTTGAAGTTAGATTTGAATATAATTATCTAAGTATATAACTTAGTAACCGATTTGCTTAAGCCTTATTAGAGGTTACAAAGACCTTTAAAGGCATCTTAACTTCGGGCTTTAAAGGAGTTAATTATATTTGCAAGGAAAGACTTAAACTTCTTTTAAGTAACTAGTTTATAAAAAGACTTATTCTTATAATAAGCCTTTTACAAATCGTGCAAGTTTTTGCGCAATATAATAGCTATAGCATTTACTCTACTCGAGTAAGTGTTATAAGTCTAAGGTTAAGCCCGAAATAGGGCCTCTTAACTTGTTATAAATGTAGTTTACTCTTTAATATCCTTCCTTTAATACAATTTAAGGACTTTAACTTTTAAAATCTTCTTGCGCTTAAAACTTCTCTTAAAAATATTAAATAAGGGTTCTTCTTATATTATATCTTTATTTGTATTGCTAAAGCTTATAATAAGTTATTTGTCTTTAATAGGAAGAGGTGCAATAAAGGCTATATAAGAGGGGATAATTGTCGAAGGAGTAAGTTTAATAATGTGTTTAAAGGGCGCCAAGTCTTTACAAATAAAGGAAGCCGGCGTAGTTGTAAAGTAGAGCTTTGCCTTTAAAGTGGCCTTCTTAGCCTTTAATATAATAATGCTAGCATTTATAGTAACTTCTTTATTATTAATTTTATAACATTTCTTAACTAAGTCTACTACTTTTACCTTTAAAGCAGCTTCCTTTACTTTAGCTTAAGCTAGTAAAGCTTGGGCTTAAGCCTCTTAAAGCAATAGAGTAAAGCTAGAAGGATAGTTATTATAAGCTCTTAAAGGGGACTTATTAATAATATGCAACTGCAATTTGCTATTATTTTTGTTGCTTCCCTCGGTATTAGGCTAATTGGGCCTAATACTAGAACTAGGCAAGGGGATAACTTTAATATAATTAGCAAAAGATATAATTGCTTTATTAAATTACTTCCCTTATTTAAGATAAAAAGATTAGCTTATAAGGATGTTGTTAGTAAGCAATAAGGCAATGTGAACAATTTAGTAAATTTTAAAGAGTATATTTAGTATAAAACTAATCTTTGCCCCTTTAGCAAGTGTAAGTAAATATCTTTAAAGCTTATAGCTTATATGGATGTAAGACAGGTCGAATATTCCTCTATTGCGGGCTAAATGTTGCTCCGGGAGTTCTAGTGCTTACAAGTCACCTGATCCCTAGTATTAATAGCCTTATGCGTATAGCCGACTTCCCGCATATCACACTTTAGCTAAGCTTAAGTCTTTGCTATCTTATTATTTTAAGATCTTAAACTTGATAATATTAACTTGTTTATATATGCTTACAATTAATATATTATTTACAAATAAAAGGATTAATACTCTTTCCCTTATAAATGTGACAGCTCTAGCTGCTACGCTAATATACGGCCACCTTACAGCCACCTTACAAGCCTTGTATAGCCTATATACAGCCCACGCTATATCACTTGACTAGCGTAGTACATATAAATAGCTCACCTCCCTCCTTCCTTTACCCTCTTCTTCTTTCTTTAGCTTTAAATCTTTGTTAATATAGCTATTTGTACAATTGCTAAGTATAATCCTCTTCTCTTATAAAGTGTATCTTATATGCAATTGCCGGCTTATTACATTATCTAAAGCTCTCTTTACTTTGCCTAAAAAGGCCTTTATAATATCTTATAACGCTTGTGCCTTCTAGGAAGGTTATAGATGAAAACGCCTTAATTCCTTAGCTATAAAGCTTCTAAAAGAATCAAGAAGATTTGCTTGTTATATATTATAGATTCGAATATACTTAAAGGATATAATTACTCCTTATATATGTCACTTAAACAAGTTATTATCTATAATAAAGAAACGAAGCTATTACTAGTTATAAATAGCAATTAAAGCTATTAAGAGGAAAGTAATAGCCTCCTTATTTAACCTTGCTCCCTAGTAAGAGACCCCTCAAGTCTTAGCTATTCTAGACCTTAAATGCCAGCTAAAATCCGACAATAACAATTTTACAAATTAGACTAGTTTTATATAAACCCAAGTCTTAGAATTAACTTGCAATTAAGCTATAATTGTAGCAATTCTTTAATAAATCCTATAACAGATTACTAAACTAAGAGGCAGCTAAAACAATTTAAACCCTTAATAAGCCTTTACCAAAACATTATTTATATATTAAACTATAAAATGCAATTTATTTAAAACCTTTAGCAAGTTATATAAAAAAAGATTTAAAAAGCTTAAGGATTTTAAAAAACTTTCAAATAGCGTTAATTCTACTTTTCTTAGCTAAAGGATTCTAATTTATAAAAAGCTTTATACAAATGCTGATTACTTTCTTACAAAAGAAGACCGGATACTTTATATATTTAACTATATACTAGGAGGTGCTTAGTGCTATTTATAGCCCTAATATAATAAAGACTTTATTACTTGATTTGAAACTACTAAAGAGATATTAGCTTACTTAGCGTCAATTTACACTAATCTAAACTATATATAAGACGCTAAGCATAAGTATAATATACTAGTTATAAAAGGGACTTAAACTTTTGCTTAATTTTAAACTAACTTCTTATATTTAGCAAGAGAGGTAAAAATCCCTTATTTTAGCTCACAAATAGACTTATATAATCGGATTATGCTAGCCCTCTAATAAGGTATAGCTCTTAACTTGCTAAAGCTCTATTTATACGCTAAACTAGCAGCTAATATCTCTTCCTTAAATTTAAAACTTTATAAGATTATTGCTTGCAAGGACTACTAGCAGAAATTTAAAGAATAACAAGCTTTGCAACCAAGTAAACTTGCTATAGCTTTAAGCCTTAGTTTCGGAACTATTTCGGCCCTTATATTACCCGCAAACCCTCTTTATATAAGCCTTCCCTTAAGAATGTTTTATAAGGAGACTTTAGCCTTTTATACAAATACTTGCTAGCTAGCATCCGCGCAACTTATAAATAAATACTTTAATTGCAATAAATTAAAGCACTTTGCCTCTAATTGCCTTAAGCTTAAGAAGTCCGATTTATACAAAATCGAGGAAGAAACCCCCGATTCTTAAAAGGAAGATGCAAATTAATCAAAAAACAAGGAACTTTAAATAAAGGCTCTTACTTAAAGTATATAGTCAATTGTTTAGAAATTAACTTAAGTCAATTAATAAAAGGATAATACTTTACTATTTCTTATACTTTATTAAAGAATAAATGTAATATTATTATACCTTTATTACTTAATATTAAAGCAAATGGTTTTGCATTTATTAATATTGCTTTTGCTAAACAATTAAGTAGCTTCTTAAACATTAAAACTTAGCCTTTAAACTATATAATTTAAGCTAAGGGATTTAAATAAAAAGACTAAAAAAGTAATTACTTACTTGCTAGTCTTAAACTTGACTATTAATAGCTATTACTAAAAAGAGGTGCCTTTCTTAATCTTAGACTTAAATAACTATAATATTATTTTAGGGCTCAAATAAATAGTATACTTTAATATATAGCTAAATCCGAAGGAATATAAGATTATATAACTAAATAACCCTACTCGGGAAGCACCCTTTTCCTTTTACAAGGAAATCTAAATTCTTAGGAGTTTATTATAAAAGGTATGCCCTTATTAGGATTACTAAAAGAATATTGCTAAGCGCAATTAAGCTATAAAATCGGAAAATTAATGCAAGCAATCCGGAGTTTACTCGATTTAGCAAATCCTCTCTTATACAAATCTTACAAATCAATTTATAAACTAAGACCCTAATTCCGGATATAAGAGTATACAAGACAATTTACTTAGCTTAGCCTATAAAATTAGTAAAGCTAAAAGATAAGCACTTAACTAGAACAAATATAAGTAAAATATATAAGATTAGATCTAGCAAATGCAATATAAATTACAACTGCTTAAAAACTTATTACCACTTGCTAAAAAGGATCTGCTAAAGCCAGTGTGGCATTTGATTAAATTAAATTAAATTATCGACACCTAATTAAAATTAAAATCAAATTCTTTTTCAATAATTAAAATTTAATTTAATTTAATTATAATTAATTATAAGCTTACTAATATAATAGAGCCTTAGGCACTCTGTAAGTGAGCAGGCTATACTAAAAGGGGCTTAGCCCCGTACTAAATAACCTTAATTTAAGCTTTAACAGTTAATAAATAAGCTTATTAATAAAGCTAAGCTATATACCTTAAATTTGTACTTAATAAATCTATTTATACTTTACTCTTATTTAATTTATATTTATATTTTACTCAAAGTCACGTTTTATTTGATCACGTGTAAAAAATTAATTATAATTAATTATTAAACAAGACATAATTTAATTAAAATTAAAATATGTCCTAATTTAATTATACTTAATTATAATTAATTATCTTAATTTTTCGATGCTACACTGGCTAAAGCTTAATCCCTTGCCAAAGGACCTCCCGGAACTAGATATTGCATATATTATTACTATAAAGATCGACTAGCAAATTTGCAAGGAAGAAAACATTTCTTTCTTCACTAGTCTATACAAATTAGACCGGATAATTGCAAATAAAATAGACTAGAAAAAGGAGCTAAAAGATAAGGCTACTTAAGAGGAAATTTATAAACAACTCCCTTTAATATCCTATTAATTTTAAGATATATTCTTTAAGTTAATGTCTAATATCCTTCCCCTTTACTATTTATACAATTACAAAATCTAATTAAAATCCGATAATACTTTAAGATATTCCCCCTTATAGCACTAATTTACAAATAAATTGCAAGCTATTAAATAGTATTTGCTAAACAACTTAAACAAAGGCTTTATTAAAGCTAGCTAAGCTTTATATGCCTTTTTTACCCTTTTTGTCAAGAAACTAGATAAGAGCTTATAGTTCTATGTAGATTTCCATAAATTAAATGCCTTATCTTATAAGGACTAGTACCCCCTTCCACTAATCAATAAAACACTTGCGCGGATTAGTTAAGCTAAGATTTTTACAAAGCTAGATATATAATAAGCGTTTTACCGGATTTATATACACCCCGATTTAAAGGAGCTTACTACCTTCTATATAAGGTACAAATCGTATAAGTATAAGGTATTGCCCTTCGGATTAACTAATAAACCGGCTATATATTAGTAATATATAAACAATATTTTATTTAACTACTTAGACGATTTTTGTACTATATACTTAAATAATAAGCTTTAACACTAAGAATATATAAACAAGGTCCTTTAATAGCTTTATAATGCAAGTTTAGAGTTACTTGTATAAAGTATTTAAGCTTTATTATTAATATGCAAGGAATCGAAGTTGATTTAGAAAAGACAAATATCATTTATTAGTAAGCTAAACCTTATATAGTAAAAGGAGTATAATTATTTTTAAAGTTTTATAACTTTTATTAGCGTTTTATTTAAGCATTTAGCG
>Ga0302221_10001362_pt1 | contig 15914 bp, 11 predicted proteins | sample II_Palsa_E2_1_FD_193517 | JGI IMG/M metagenome (GOLD analysis project Ga0302221, IMG submission 193517) | Peat permafrost microbial communities from Stordalen Mire near Abisko, Sweden - II_Palsa_E2_1 | ecosystem: Environmental > Terrestrial > Soil > Palsa > Peat permafrost | place: Sweden... | reverse complement strand
AAAATTTATTATTATAATTCTTTTTATATTATAAAAATTTATTTTATTAATTAAATTTATTTAATTAATTATATTAATTATTAAATAATTATTAAAATATTATTAAAAATTTTATTTTATTAATAATTGTCTTTCTTAAATTATTTATAATATTATTAAAAATATTTTAAGTTATAATATAAATTTTTAATTTTATTAAATATTAATTATTTAATCTTAAGAATTTAAATTAATATTAATATTATTTAGTCTTTATATTCTTTAATAAAGTTTTTTAAAATCTTAAAGATTAATATAAATAAAATAAAAAAAATATATATATTTTTAATTTTTTTTAAAAAATAAATTATTTATTACTTTATTAAAATAAATTTATTTAATTTTTATATAATCTAAATTATTATATTTATTATATTATTAATATTTTTATTTTATTTTATATATTTTAATTATTATTTTATATATTTTAATATAATTATAAATTTATATATTAAAAGATTTAAATTTAATATTTTAAAAAAATTTATTTTTAATTATATTATTTAAATCTTTTATAAACTCTTTAATATATTATATTTTATTAAGTTTTCTTTAATTAATTAATATTTTTAAAATTTAATTAAATAAATTTATATAAACTTTAAAAATTAATTTATTATTTTTTATTTTTTTAATAATTTATTCTAAAAACTTTTAATTAAAATAAAATATTTTTTAATTATTATTTTTATATTCTTTTTTTAAAACTTTATAAAATTTATTTTTATTATAATTTATTTTAATATATTTTAATATTATAATAATAATATTTTTATATTAAAAATAAATATAATAAATAATTTTTTTTTTTTTATTTTTTTTTAAATATTTTATAATTATTATAAAAATTATTATATTTTTTTTTAAAAAAAATAAAATTATTATATTTTTTTAAAAAAATAAAAAAAAATTTTTTTTAAAAATTAAAATATTCTTGATTAATTTAAAAATAATAAAAATATATTAATTATAATAATAATCTTATTTTTAAATATAATTATAAAAATAAAAAATTAATTTTTAGATTATAAAATTATAATATTAAAATTTATTATAATTAATTTTATAATATTTAAGTTTTTTTTAATTATTTTTTTAAAGATTTTATTAATAAATTAATACTTAATATAAATTAAAGTCTTTATTTTTTTAAAAAAAAATTTAAAGATTTTAAGTTTTTTTTTTATTTCTTAATTATTTATACTTTATTTTAATTATATTTTAATTTTTTCTTTATTATAATTAAATTAATATTTTAAATAAAAGTCTTTATTATTATTATTTTTATATTTAATCTTTAAGTATTATTATTAATTTATTTAATATTTTTAATTAAAAAATTATTTTATATATTTTATTTTAATTATTTTTATTATTTATTTATTGTTTAATTTTTATAAATTTATTTTTATTATTTTATTTATTATTTATTATTCTTTTATAATTAATTTTTTTTTCTTTATTAATTTTTAATTTTTTTTATATTTTTTTATTTTTTTTTAAAGTTTATTCTTAAATATTCTTTATTTTTTTATTTAAAATAAAATATATTTTTTTTTAGTTTTTTATTTTTATTTTTTAGTTTAAGTCTTTAAGCTTAAATTAATAATTTTTTTATATTTATTTTTAAAATAATAAAGATTAATATTAAAATTAATAATATTATTTTATTATTAAAAATTAATATTTATAATTAATTTATAATTACTTTATATTATTTTTTTATAATTTTTAATTTTTTTTTTATTTTATATTTTTTTTTCTTAAATTAATTTTTATTAATATGATTTTTTTATTTAAAATTAAATTTATATTTTATAATTAATTTAATATTATATTATTAAGTCTTTTTAAAAATTAATATAAAATAATAAAATTATATTTTTATTATAATTATAATATATTTTAATAAATATAAAATAAAATAATAAATTCTTTTTTTAAATATTAAAAATTAAAGTTTTAAAAAATTATAAAAACTTTAATTTAATTATATTTAATATTTTTATATTATTTATTAAAAAATATAATAATAAATAAAATTTTATAAAAATAATTTAAAATTATATAATCTTAAAACTATAAAATAATAATTTAATATAAATATATAATAATAATAAAAAAGTTTAAAACTAAAAAAGATTAGACTATAATTAATAAATAAAAAAATATAAAGTTTTTTTATAAATTATATTAAGAATTAATTTTTATATTTTAAGTCTTAATAATTATATAATATTCTTTACGCTATTATAATAAAATTCTCTTAAAACTAATTAAAAATATTAAAAATAAATATAATAAAATATACTTTTTTATAATATTTAAATTTTATAATATAAATAAAAAAAAATTAATATTTTATTTAAGTTAATATAATTTATTCTTTATTTCTTGTTATTTATTTAAATTATTATATACTCGTATAAATTATTTTAAGATAATATTATAATCTTAAAGTTAATTAAATTTAGTTTAAGATAATTAAAAAAGAATCATGACTTAAACTAAAGACTTTAAGTTTAGATAAATATAATAAAATTAAGTAATAACGTCATTAATGACTTTATCGTTAACCCGTAATTTAGCTTTGACTAAAGGAACTCAAGTGTCGAACTTATAAATTAATCTAATAAATTTTTCAGGATTAGGGAGTCTTGCCCGGGGACGTAATAATGATATTGTCGACAGAGCGGTAAGCTAAGCCCGTAACATCATGATTTTAGTATATAAGTGTTTAAATTTAGTTTAAACCTATACTTAAAAAAAGTTTATTTTTAAGGAATATTAATAAAGTTTATATTTTTATTAATATTATAAAAAATCTAATAATAATAATAATAATAATAATAAAATATATTAATAATATTTATATTATTAATAATATTAATAATAATAATAATAATAACTTAATATTATAATAATAATAAATATAATTTATAAAATATAATATTAATTATAAAAAATAAAAAAACTTTAAGTAATATAATAATAAAAATTAAATAATTAATTAAAAATAAAAATCTTAATTTTATAATTTAATTAAAACTTAAAGTTAAAAAAAAAATTATATTTAATATTTTTTTAATTTAAGTCCTTAATTAAAATTAAAATATAATAATTATATAATATATATTATTATTAAATAATATATAATAAATATTAATTATTATATTTATTATAAATTTTTTATTATAATTTAAAAATTTAAATTAAAAAAATTATAAATTATAAATTTATTATATTTTATATATAAATATTTAAATAATATAAAGTTTTAATTAAATAAATATATTAATTTTTTTTAATTATAATTATTAAATATATTTTATTTAATAATTTTAAAATAATTTTATTAATTTATAAAATTAAAAAAAAAATTTAAAAATATAAACTTTAATAAAATATTTAAAATTTAATTTTAAATTATTTTATTTTAATATTTTAAAATTAAAATTATTATAAAAATTAATTTATTAATAAATTATTATTAAAAAAAATTAAATTTTATATAAAAAATAAAAATTATATTAAAAAAATATTTTTTAAACTTTTATTAAAATATTTTAAAAAATTATTAAAAAAAAATTTATAAAAAAAAACTTTAATATAAAAATTAAATTAAAATAAAAAATTTATAATTTTAAAAATAAATTTCTTTAAAAATATTAAAAAATATATTAATAAATTTTTTTTTTAAAAAATATTTATTTATTAATATATAAAAATAATTATAATTATAATAATTTTATTTTTTTATTTTTTTAATATATTTATATATATATATTTTTTTAATATTAATATTTATTATTAAAATTATATAATTATTTTTTATAATTATTTTATAAATAATTAATAAGTTTTACTTTATTAATAATATTAGCTAGTATACTAACGCTTATATAATAATAAACTATATATTTTAATTCCTTTATAATTATTTTTTTACTTTTTATGCCCTAAAATAAATCTTTTTAACTAGCGTTACGATTTTTGAACTCGGCTCTATAGTCTATAGAGTTTCGCGAAATTCCTTTATCTTTATTATTGGTTATACGATCGCTGTTCTCGGCTCTGCAGGCATTATGTCCGGGACGATTGTGTTGACAGTACAGAAATGCCGGCTAGCTCGGTGATAATGTGCAGCAACGGACTTCGGGGTTTAGATTCGATGTGCAACAAAATTGCCAGTTCTTGAGTTCTGATCTTGTTTTCGGACTTAAATTGTTCTTGGCCGAAGACGATCGAGACTATTAGTTCGAACTCCCGTGATGTGGTTGAGTGCACAAAGTAAATCGAGGAACTGGCTTACCCACTTCATAAAACGATATCGCCTCTGCTTCGCTCTACGTTCATTCTAGCAATCCGAAGTATTACTACCGCTCTCAACAATTAACTTCGATTTACTATTGCATATACCCATTGAGTATAGTAATGCTCATTTGGCACTTCCAGCTGCCCTCGCGGTCTGAGATCGTGCTAGTCATTCAGCAGTAATCCTGAGTGAAGTGCCATAGAGCACACAGTCTGCCCTTAAAATTAATAGTTGTCAGGCTTTAGCGTGTGTAAAGTTTGGGCGGCGAGAATCATTGTTTGTTAATACTGGAGCTCTGACTATAAATCTTCCCAAATTCGCATTTAGCTGTTCCAGATTCTGGTTTCTCCTTTACAGTTCGGGCAGTTAGCCTTAGCTTCTCAGAATCCAGAATTCCACACTCCCCTTCAGTCAACTCTTAAATAGTCGAAATTATGCAAGTCCTCGATTGAGTGAAAGAGGCTTTGGTAGTCTTAGCATTATCAACCACTAGACATGTCAATGCCACGGAGTCTCACGGTGTGAATATAGCGTAAGTCATGAATGATTTTGCAAGCACTGGTGGCGAATTATCAACTGGGGCTTACCGAAGCGCTCATGAGTTAGTGAATGAGTCGAGGAGTGGAGGTATGCTATGTTCCATAAGTATGCTGAGAACTTACTGGCATAGTTGAAGCGGTGGGTGGGTTCTATCGCCGTGGATGCTGGCTCAGCGCGAGCTTAAACTTTAAGATCTTTGCTTTAGCATTCTTTTCGCTCATATTGTGCTACAATTCTGGAATGGGATTCCGACGTCCGGAGATTGATATGGATGTAGAAAGATATGTATTCAATTTAGATTTTGCTTCGAGCATTGTTATTGATACATATGTTTCCCATACCGCATCCAATTTTAATTTCGGTCCGTCACCCATTCCAATGGCAATAAGATGTAGTATTGAAGAGATCGCTTAAGGTAACATTGAAAGTCCCAGCAAATAGGTCAAAACACTTCATAACTCAACTTTACTTAAGCATTGCTCACCAAAGCATTACGGACAGATAATTCTTATGAAGACGTTCAATTGAAATAAAGCAGTGGTCCGCGCGGAGCTAGACAAGCAATTTTTGGATGCTAAATTTCAAGAATCGACACAAGCACTCGTCCTAAGACTTCAAGCTTTTTCCTTTGTACCCAACCCGTTCCATTCTCAATGTACCTACGCTTGCCCTAACATCTCCCCAATCGCCTTCCCCAACTCAGTCGTATCCATAAAAACCTCATAATGCTCCGCCTGGCACCACTCCTCATCAACCCCCCGAACAAATTTTCCCAAACTGACCACGGGACAGACGACCTTCTTCCCATTCGTTAAATCATACGTCACTGTCGCCTTGATAGCGATCTCTCCTACCCCTCCATTTCCTTCGGTCTTGTCATTAGGGTTGACGAATCCCGAGTCGAGGAAATGAGTGCATTGTACGATTGGTCCGTTGACGGGATGGATCATACCATCACGAGCTGCGCGGATGGCATCCCGTCCGACTTTTAGGCCAGAGAAAACGAGCGTCGCGTTGGGTGTGAAGTAGCGCAGGTAGGCGTTATTGCAATCATTGTCGTCCCAATTCTTGAGAATGCTGATCATGGAGTCTCTGATGTCGGCTGAGACGACATCGTGATTCGATAGTGTGTACTTCCCTGGAGGCGCCATTGTGATGCTCTGCTAGATTATGATCAAGCATCATACTTGCTCTTTTTCTGTAGGGAGGCATGATAATGTTATATGGGCGGATGGAGCTGGGCGTGCGGGGTAAGGACGAGGCCGGGCCAAATTTGTGGTGGACGCTCGCCAATTTTTGGTTTCTGTGTTTGCACATCGACAACAACCGCTACGTTTGATAAAATCCTTTTATATTTGATTTAAGAATAGATAGAACCTCGAAAGATTATCTATACCAAATTTCAATAATTTAGCAGTTCAATTAAGTATAGCAGTAAAGGACTTTGTTGCGAACAATTTCTCGCTTACTGTAAAATTGTCCGAGCATCCATCACGAATTTGGTCCGCCCCGGGAGGTTTCCCGATGTGGCGTATTGAAGCTAATTATATATTGCCTCAAAAAAAAGGGTAGAAGAGAAATGGAGTGTTGAGAGAAACCACATGGGTTCATGTGACTGAGAATTTGCAGTACTATTCCAAAAATTGAAGGAATGAAGCTCCTTGTGGCGTTAATAAGTCTTGGACATGGGTACTATTTGAGGCAAATTACTCCTTAACATAAATGAATATAATATTAGAGATGCTCTTGAACCACCTCAAACAAGTCTCAAGCACTGCTACACCATTCGCTCCAACCAAGCAAAATTTCTCCAAGACGCACCGTTCTCTCAAACCATATATACCCATATACCCCACTACTTCTGGGAGAATAGACAGCTATGCAGAATATCCGAACATATACTTAAATTCTTGCTTAATAGGATCCTGTTATTGTCACGGCATATATGGTTTCGGATGAAGATGGGACGAAGAGTTAAGACGAAGATTGAATGAACTAAGCAAAACCTTAAAAATGCTTTGATTTCTCGACTCTTACAAGCTCGCTTGCTTGTAAATCATACACTGCAATAAAGGGGACTTTTGTTATTGTCACGCTATACAAAATTTCGGACAAAGATAGGACGAAGATGGGACGAGGAGATGAGACGAAGTTTTAAAAAAAATTAAATAGAAGTTCAGAAATGGAGTCTAAGAATGAACACAGTTCACCACTCGCAGACCAAGTGAGGATAGAGGTCCAATACAAGCATATGGCTCCAAGTTGACTTCTCCTAGTGGGCTGAGACAATGAACTCGTTGCTTTGTTGTGTTGTGCAAGACGTTGTGGGAGGGGTTTATATATCCCGATCCTGATCCAGTCCGTTATAGTTAACCGAACCACGTGGAATCTGAATTGGAAATGATGATTCACGAATTAATGATTCATTAAATGATGTCCATTAATCCCTGCGCCCTTCCGGAAAGCTATCCCAAAACATTAACTCGTTCTGTAAGTATAATCACAATCCTTTGCTTAATCCTATTTAGTAACAGTATTCAATAATAATATTCAATAACGGTGTCTAATAATACAATATCTATTCACAGAAAGCTGTTCAGAAGAGCTTAGAACGTTTTCTTAATAATTAAGCACTCAAGTTTATTTAATTTGTCTATAGACTAAGCTTTATCTATTCTCCACAAGAATAAAACAAAGCAGAAGGCAAAAATCCCTAAGTCTATCTCATTAACCAAAGATACTACTAGCGACTTCAAGTAGAACATCCATCATTAAAGCACAATACCAAGATGTGCAGCCAGAGAAGGATTATGGCAAGCAAATGCGACCACGAACATGCACGTTATTGGAATTACTGCTATTTGGCTCGCTCTTCAGGGGGATCCTGTAGATCCTGGGTCCTGGACGATGACGTTCGACTGGATGGAGGGCATTTGCTATATATGTTCTATGCAGCAGCCTCGTAGATGATCTCAACTGGATGGACGGCCTGCACTACCGCTATCTTGGGTACCATTAGCAACCTGCCACTCGTCTCCAGTACATTCTTGGGTCGCACATCTGGTTGTTGTATGTGCAGGAGAAAAGTTTCCCTAAATTGCTACGATAGTCACTCCAATAATTCCAGACTTTTAAACCAACTAGTGCGACGCAAACTTGGCATGAAATGTGATGTTATATGCATCCATAGTCTTGGGCCTGATTCTATCTCACTGTCTTAAAAGAAATGGATGAACCTAGCTGTTGATCAAAGAACTTTAAAATAATATGTGATTCAAAAATGTATTGGTGTTTCACTACGGTAAGTGATTAGAACAGAGGTCTACCTTGAGAACTTGGTCAAGAGCAACCGATGATTTCGATGGTGAGATGAAACCTGACTAGAAATAACTGAGAAACACTTACGCCCTAGCTTAGTGCTCTAAATGCTTCGGTACTTGAGCTTCTTCCTGATCAACATGACATATCCACGCAGCCTCTTTCCGAAATACCTGACTGCATAGCTATCAGCCACTTGTGCTGTTCTAAACGCGGATATCAGTCTTACAAGAGGACGACACTCGCAGTTTAGTTATTACCTTTGGTGGCTTCCAGGGTAGGAATCAAGATTGGAATTTGGCTTCCGTCCTAGGAGTTTGGGTGCGAACTCGCTTACTGAACGAAGCCCCCTGAATCATACTTATCCATGGTTGGCGCCCCATGTCAGTCATACTTTCAGTTCTCCAGAGCCTGCGTGCACTTTGTGAGAACTTTGCAATAGTGTAGATTTATCTATTGAGAGCTAACGAGCTAATATATTCTAAATGCTTTAGTTATCCAGTATATATCTTGAAGTGTGCTGGTTAAGCTATAGGAAAATAAACGAAGGCTTCCTGAAATGCTTGGGCGGTTAAATAAGAGGAAATTTGGTTCCTGGAACTCGAACACCAATATTAGATAGACTATTCGCTTCGGGATAACTCACAAACGTTGTATCATATACGAGGATATCTTTGTAACAGAGGAGGAAAACGACACGATCGTTGGTGCGTGACAGGTGGAACAGGAAGTATTGTTGGTTACTTTGCCGTACCGCAAAATCTTCTGCGTCCCAAGCAATATTTGAGTTTCATCACCTTTACCACCTTGTTTTCTATATAATTCATAGTTTCTGCAGACTGAGGGGAAGCACACACAGATCTATTAAGTCGGTCCCACTGAGATTGACCTTCCTTCCGAAATTCTTCAGCATATCCTGCCATAAACGGTGGTGATTGGCGGCTTGAAAAGATCATTAAGACTCAGGCTTGACAACGTTTGAGTTCATTTAAGAATCTCTTATTCCTCAAACTAGAAAGTCTAACATCTCTCCTCAGAACTGTTCGATTTCGAGACTAAGCGGATCATGTTCGAATCGTGCATGATCTCCGAGCTGCTATAGGAGACAAAGGCTTTGGCAAGCCTACTTAAGCCACAAAGTCATCTTTTTAAGGTTTGATATAGCCTCCGCATCCACACGAAAACGTCAAAACGCAGAGAGGCTCAGCATTGACGTGTATTTTAGGGCACTGCTCACATCCCGATCGCCTGAAATATATAGAAAAAGAAGCAGTATTGCTACACTGGTATTGAAATAGGGCAGTCAACAGCAACGAAACTCTAACACAATAGGAAGCAGTGAATATTTATCGTGTATTGCTTTTTCGAAGCCGGCGATGATCCTCTACCTAGGTAGGAGTTGAGAAAGCCACTCACGTGGGGATCGCCTTTAGTGTGTTTCTAGGGTCACAAGGTGCAGCCCCCTATGAACCTTTCCCCTGCACTCCCAACCACTTTCTTCGTTTTATCAAGTTACTGAGCCTAAATTCTATTCTTTTCGCTGAGCGAACGATTGGTGCTTTATTAAGTCTGAGAGTCCCAGCCAACCACTGGTTGCACCATGCCACGAATTATTGCAGAGCTGCCACCAACGACCTCCCCGCGATTGCAGCGTCAAGCGGTGCCACGGATCAATGCAGAGCCCGCAGCGCCTGCAGATTCTCCACACACCCCACGATCTACGAACCTGCAGCCAATAACCCCGAGCAAGGGACGTCGCCAGCATGCAGAATCCGACGATGACTATGAGCCTGAAACTCGTTCACCAACCAAGAGGGCCAAGACTGCGAGAGGGGCTAGCGGCGTACCCCCAACGCCGAGCAGAGGACTTAGAACGCCGACGAGTGCAGCAAGAACGCCAACGCAGAAAGCTCTGAGAGCTGCGAAGCGCAAGCAAGAGAAACAATGGAAATCTGACTGGAATGCGGTGGTAGCTCGTAATATCTGGACAGTCAAGCAGGATTTCAGACACCCCAAAAGCGTCTGGACTATATGTTTGGCGAAAGGTAAGCTGGACTTCACCTGAATTTGTACCCAGCGGAAGACTGACTTGTGATTTTCTTCTTTTAGCTATGAAGCAATTTCCTATGAACCGGGGGGATTTTGATATGCTTCCATATGAGTCGCGTCTAAACGAACATAATCCCAGATGCCCGATGCGTTTGTACAATATCGAAACTGTGAGGAAAAGGGCCTGTCTCAAGTACGCTATGCTTGCTGGCTTGCACAAGAACGGCCCGAACAGGCTATCGAAAGCCGAAGTTCCCGAACTGGTGAGCCGAGGAGAAGAGCTTTGGAAAGCTGCGTATGTGATTTCTCCCTATAGAAAGACTTTTCTATATCGACCACCAGGAGCACACTATCTAACTATCACGTAGCCAGCGTAAGCGCGACCAGCGGTACATTAACAGAAGATTCAGGCCAGTGATCCTCACTCCCTCCGGGGCCAGAGATGGCCCAACAAATCTCGAGAGTGAAGTTGTAGAAGACTACGACACCGATCCTGAACCTTGGGACGATTACAGGATTATTGACCTTGGCAACTTCTGCCGTCGGATCAACGAATAATGAATCTGACATTTGAAGACCGTGTTGTTCCGATGTAGTGCGTTCGCTTAGGAAGGGACGAAATGTTGACAGAGTAGACAGAATGAACAGCCTCAGTGGCAACAGGCGGCGGCTTTCGTAATGTTGTGTATATTCCCTACTTCTTTCATCTCCTTTCCTTGGGTGATCTTGGGAAATCCCTGGTGGATGATATGCTCAGCGGTGTATAGTTGCGATTTCTTTCATCTCTTTTCTTGGGTAATTTTGGGAAATCCTTGGTGGATGATATGGTCAGTGATCACCAACATTGGCAAAACAATTGAAATTAAGTTTGATAAAACAAGAAAAATGTTGAAAAGGATCTCATAATCTTATTCTATAGCACATCTCAATTATACACTTATATGTATACAGCGCCACCACGCCACGCTAAAAGAGATAACCACAGCGCCAAAACCATAAAGCCAGAATAAAAATCTCCCTGCAGCTCAAACAACTAGAAGCAATGTGGTAGCTCCAACCCAGCAAGTCGCAATCACGCTCAAGACGCCAACTCCGTATATTACAAACTCGCAATAGCCTTCATCAGAACATTTAACCCCCTTTCCTCGACGCCATCCTCGTGTAATGCCTCCTTCAGAACCCAACTAACATCGCTCTGCATCCCAAGCGGGATATAGCATCCGCTCCTCGCCTTCTCCAGGCTCTCCTTCAACCTGGAAGTATGCTCCCACTCCCTAGCCGCTACCTCCGCTCGATCAATAACCTTGGTAGGGATTCCACACATAGCCGCACAATGCATACCGAAGCTGCCCTCAGCGACGCCATCTTCAAGCTTATACAGGAAGGTGACCTGGCGATTATCATCGTCGACATGGATCTGCATCCGCTTCGGCGCGATCTCGGGATGACCTGCGAACTCGGTGGCTAAGGAGTGGTAATGCGTTGCAAAGAAACCCGTGCACCCAATGTGAGTTGCGACGTGGTGGAGGACTGATTGAGCGACTGCCACGCCATCATAGGAGGAGGTACCACGGCCAAGCTCGTCGAGAATGACGAGGGAGCGGGGTGTAGCTTCGGAGAGAATCTTCTTGGTTTCTGAGAGCTCGACAAAGAATGTGCTTTGTGCGGCGAAGATATTATCGTTGGCGCCGAGGCGAGACATGATACGATCACAAGGAGTGAGTGTTGCAGAGATGCAAGGGACGTAGCAGCCGATTTGAGCCATGATGACGGCGACGCATGTCTGTGAAGTGTTAGCTCAGGACATGTTCTAGATAGAAAGAAACTTACCATTCGCAGGATTGTCGATTTTCCTGCGGCATTGGCACCAGTCAACAAGTTGATGTTCGCAGCATCTCCACCAAGCTTGACATCATTCGGAATGAAGTCTGTGACATTGGGAAGCATGCACGGGTGGCGAAGCTCCTCGAATTCGACAACACTACGTTCAGACTCGACAAAGGTAGGTCGGCAGCTGGGCTCACCGAGAGATGCGGATGCTGCAGCAAGACTGATCAGACAATCAAGTTGCGCGATGACTTTCACGGCCTGAAGCCAGATGTTGTAGTCTTGATCGAAGCGAGCATAAAAGCGGCTGGCGACCTGCTTGACAATCTGACCATGAGTCTCCTGAGCTTCCTGGAGTTGTCGAATGAGAGACTTTAACTCTGGAAAGTAGTACCGCTTGAAACCTGCCGCTGACGACATCATTTGCCAGTCCTTAGGGACTTTGATTGCGACCGGGACTTCAAGTTGATAGACTTCCTTGCCGATGTTCTTGTAGATGATCTTGCTCGTGTTACCACCAAGCTCCTTTCGCTTACGCTGCAAAAGCTTTTGCAGTTCTCCTTCTAGTTTCTCGATCCGATCCTGACTTTCATCAAAGTCTTCCTCTACACCGCGCTCCGGGACGAGAAGTTTGTTATCCCTGGCCTTGCCATGATCGAAAGCCGTCTTCCACCATTTCAATGGCTCCTTCAGATCTGGCATTGCTGCAATGAGACGGTCGACAATACCATCACCTCCACCAAACGCAGACAAGAGACTCATAGTGTATTCAATCTGCTCAAAGCCGTCAAGCACCCTAACAAAGTCCTCGGGTCTGCAAGATCCAGCATGGATTCGAGAGATGAATCTTTCCAAATCCGGCATTCGTGTCATTGATGCAGTGAATTGATCACTCAAGCTACGATCCTTATTCAGCATATCGACGGCGTCCAATCTCTCGTTGATTCTCTTCGCATCAGCCAGAGGGTGGCAAACCCATTGCTTGAACATACGCTTCCCGAAAGGTGTGACACAGCGGTTGATCAATGTAAACAGCGTGCCTTCTTGACCTCCATCGAATGTGTTGGCGAAGATCTCCAAATTAATGAGAGTTTGACCATCGAGTACCAAAGTGGTCCCCTTCTGGATTGGATTGTACCAACTGAAGTTACCTTGAGTCAAAAGGTGGCGTTCTAGCTTGAGGGTTCTGAGATATTGGACGAGGGCACCAAAGGCTGAGATAACATTGTCCTTCTCTCTAGCCTCGTGCAGCTTCTCTGGCCAGACTTCCTCCCCGTCGGATTCCTCAGAAACGAAGTATCCACTGCAGTCGAGTTCCCGTCTTGTGAGATCAGCAGTCCAAAACTCTTTCGCAGGTTTTAGGTGATTCCAAATAGTTGTTGGATTGGTGTTGTTCTTCAAGATACGCATTGCTTTGGTAGAAATGTTAGACTTCTCGAGCAACAACTCTTGTGGTCGGATTTGAGCAATGAGAGTCTCAAATTTGGTCAAGTCCAGGTCGTCCACAAAGTCCGAGATAAAGAATTGTCCGGTAGCCGTATCAACGAACGCAATGCCGAAGATTGGTAGCAGGTCATCGTTGATATCTTCCTTGATTGCAAGACAGAATGTGGCCATGTCATCCTGAAGCATGCTGCCCTCAACTAATGTCCCGCCCGTTAGAACGCAAGCCAGTTCACGTTTTATGATTTTATCCTCTTTCCCAGCCTTCGCTTTGCCCCCTTTGTTCCCTTCTGCTTCTCGCATCTCCTTGCCGAGTGCGGACTCGACTTGGTCGACCCTCGCGATCTTGAACCCCTTGGCTACGAACTGATTTGCCCACTGGTCCAGAGACGACTCTGGGACCCCTACCATCCGCATATTGACTCGATCGGTGAGCTTGAGATCAAATAGCTGATGGCCAAGGGTAGCATCGTTCTCGTATAATTCGTAGAACTTGCCCTTCTTGAAGAAGACGACTGTATCCCAGAACTTCTGCTTGATCTCCCAATATTGCTTCTCAAACGCTGTGAACTTGTCCCAGGCAAGGGGAGGAATGAACACGGTACGAGGATCGTACTCAGGATGTCCAACAGGGTTCCCATCAATATCTCGCAGATTGGCCAGCCATGGGTATCGTTTCTCGGGCTCACTCTTGCAGGCCTTCTCTTTAGGTTTCTTCTTCTCGGAGACAGGAGTTTTGAGGGCATTGTTAGGTCTTGGGAGCACGAGCTCGGTGTTATCCGGGTCGTATGTCCACTGCTGGGCAGTCGAGGTCCGAGGAATCTCCATGTCCTCGTCGTCATCTTCTTGTTCTTCGGCATCACGGTGAGGTGTGGGTGGGGTAATATTGGATCGTTTGCGAGATGTTGCCGTTGATGTTGGACGCTTGCGTTTCTTGGATGGCTTTGCTGGGGCATCTGAGTCGTCATCTACGACAAAATCGTCCATCTCGTCTGCACACGATTAGTAAGTAAGTGCAATACAAATATGAATGAGAGATCACATACCATCATCGTCATCTGCAGCTCCGTCCAAACCGCCAACAAAAACATCCTCATCATCATCATCTTCCACAACCCTTGACTTTCGCTGAAGCTTTCTTTTCTGGGTGTTGATTCCAGCAGGATCGAAGGCATCCTCATCGTCTTCATCATCAGATTCGGCGTAGCTAACAACTTTCTTGGCCTTGTGAGACTTGCAAGTTAGTGTCAAACTCAATGACTAGAGTTCCTTCACATACCTTGCGAGAGGGGCTGCTTCCGAAAGCCATGGATCGGTTGACAACCTGCTGGACTCTCTTAGCAGGCGTCGACGGTGATGGCAGACCAGTATCCTCTACCTCTTCTGGGATTCCACCATTCTCATTCTCCTGCGAGCTCGATGGGCCCATGGCATCACTGCTAGGGACAGGAGTAACGATCTTGACAGCGGTCTTCTTGAATGCAGGCTTCTTGACGGGAACAGCTGGCTTTGCCATGGCATTGACGGCATTCGAGGTCTCGCTGGCCTTCAGGACACCATTCGATGAGCTCGACGTGGTGTTCGAAGGTGCTTTCGAGAAGAAGCTATGAATTGATCGTTGTCCTGACTGCGGGCCAGTGCTGGAGTTCTGTTTCTTCAGAGAAGGTGGGGGCTTCGCTGGAGTGACGGACGCCTCCTCCTTGACTTTCGCCATGGCTCAGACAGCTAGAATATACCAGCTAGCAATACACGGGTGAAAAGGACAAAGTAAAGGGTGAATTCGCGTTCGGAGTGATTGTAGAGAAAGGAGGAGCGAGGAACTTGAGAACTGACCGGGGAGACGCGCTGGATTTCTTAGCGTGTTTTTTGGGCGCGTTGAGCGGACCGTGTCTCTTCGGGCTTTGACCCCAAGCCGCTTTCCTCCTTCATTGCCAATGGGCTTCACGCCCTAAGACATGTCATGATCTTATGATCTGCATAGGAAAGGTATTGTTTTCAAAATCTGTGATCTTGGTTTCACTGGTAGGCCCGCAGTTGTGAACTTATAGATATGGTGGGCAGTTCATTCTTCGTCAACCAATTGTTCTTCGTTTCCCAACTCTCAAGATCAAACGTCCATTGCGCAACAGGCCATGCATCCGGTTGCGCTTGCATTCCTCTAATCTCGTCCTTATAGGAATCCCACTGATCCATTACAACTTCCCAACTCTTAGGAAATTTCTCTCTTTCCTCCTCTCGGAATCCGGTCAGCGAAAGGTGTGGCACCTCCCCGCCCACAACCCTCCCAAGAAAACCCCCAATAAAAGAGCATCTCCGCTTCAATCCCCAGGTGTAAAATCTTCGCGAGGCGACATGCTTTCAAAGCTGTATACCACCTCGGGTT
>Ga0302221_10001359_pt1 | contig 15936 bp, 8 predicted proteins | sample II_Palsa_E2_1_FD_193517 | JGI IMG/M metagenome (GOLD analysis project Ga0302221, IMG submission 193517) | Peat permafrost microbial communities from Stordalen Mire near Abisko, Sweden - II_Palsa_E2_1 | ecosystem: Environmental > Terrestrial > Soil > Palsa > Peat permafrost | place: Sweden... | reverse complement strand
AACCAATGAACTAATGAACAACATGAAACGTACACCTCTTTTAATACTAATATTGGCCGCAGCAATCGGTCTTGCAGCTACTACCCACGATTATTTCCTGCTGCCAGAAAACTTTTTTGTGCACAAAGGCGATAAACTCGACTTGCATTTATTAGGGGGCGATCAGTTTGTAAAACAGGAAGAGATAGGATACCAGCCAAAAAAAACCGCTTCTTTTATGCTGTACCAGGGATCAAAGAAATTTGACCTGACTAAAGTTGCCAAAGACAGCGCCTCTCCGTTAGTGGATTATACCATGATAAATAGCGGGCAGGCTTTAATTGAAATGACAAGGGGCGTTGAGTACAGCGATGCTTCACGCGATAATTATGCTGATTTTTTAGCCCAGCAAGGGTATGATAAACTATCAGATAAAGTAAAAAACGGCAACCAGTTCAGGATAAAGGAGAAATACACCCGTTACATGAAAACGTTATTTGCAGTTGATAACCACGATGGGAGTGCCTATGAAAAAACACTAAAAGAAGAATATGAGATCATATTGAAGGATAACCCTTACAGTAAAAAATACGGGGATGATATGACCGTGGCCTTAAAGTTTAAGGACAAACCTGTGAATGGGGCATCTGTTTGGCTTTATATTAAATCAATTACGGGCAATGTTTATACGCAGAGCCTTATAACCGATAAAAAAGGGGAAGTTACCTTTACCATGAGCCGCGAAGGTATTTATATGTTACGCAGCGTGCAGATTGAACCTACCAAAGATAAAGACGCAGATTTTGAAGCCTGGTGGGCATCGTTTACCTTCCCTTTCAGCAGCTCAGACGAAGTACCAAATACCTATAAGGAATTTGGGTTTGGGAATATTCATTGAGGGATTTCGGAATGCGAAATGTAAAATGCGGAATGAAGGCATTTCCGAAATAAAACAATTCCGCACTCATAATTCCGCAATCCGCATTAAAGACATTCCGCATTTGACATTCCGACTTCCGCATTATCCCCCATTCCTTTCCTTCCATTCCTGGCTGAAAGATTTATCAGCTACTTTTGGCATTTCCCTGAAATGGCCCCAGGTTTTTTTGAAGAAACTTTTCATCAGGAAGTTTTTTGTTTTACCGCTAAAAAAATCCATGAACTTACGGCTTAGCATCCCCTTTTTCCAGGCCGACCAGCCCCACTTTTCTTTGGTAGTTTCCATGTGTTCTTTTACCGAATCGCGGCGGTTTAGCAGCAGCATTTTATGGATGTCGATCTTTACGGGGCAAACTTCGGTACATTTTCCGCACAGGCTGGAGGCATAGCTCAGGTGTTTAAACTCTTCCATGCCGTTCATGTGCGGGGTAATAATAGAGCCGATTGGGCCGCTATAGGTGGTTTCGTAAGTATGCCCGCCAATGTTTTTATAAACCGGGCAGGCGTTTAAACAAGCCCCGCAGCGGATACAATATAATGCCTGGCGCTGGTCTTTTTGAGCGAGCAGGTTGGTACGGCCATTATCCAGCAGAACCACGTACATTTCTTCGGGGCCATCGGTTTCATTTGCCTGGCGCGGGCCGCTTAATATGGTATTATAAACCGTCAGATTTTGACCTGTACCATGTGTGGATAACATTGGCCAGAACAAATCAAGATCAGCCATTGTGGGGACGATCTTTTCAATACCCACCACCGCTATGTGTATTTTCGGGAAGGATGTGCTTAAGCGCGCGTTGCCTTCGTTTTCGCTGATGGCTATGCTGCCGGTGTCGGCAATTAAAAAGTTAGCGCCGGTTATGCCAACATCGGCACGTACATATTTTTCGCGGAGCAGTTCACGCGCTTTTTGGGTAAGCTGCTCGGGGGTGAAATCGAGAGGGGTGCCAAAGCGTTCATTAAATAATTTGGCAATGTCCTCTTTTGAAAGGTGCATTGCCGGCGTAACAATGTGATAGGGTTTTTGCCCCAGCAATTGTACAATATATTCGCCCAGGTCGGTTTCTAAGGATTCAATGTGGTGATGCTCCAAAAATTCATTCAGCTCAATCTCCTCGGTGACCATTGATTTTGATTTGACAACCGTTTTAGCGCCTGCTTTTTTCAGGATATTCAGGATCTCGCGGTTTGCCTCGGCAGCATCATTGGCCCAGATTACTTTACCGCCGCGTTTCTGGAAATTGGCTTCAAACTCCGGCAATATCTTGTCCAGGTTCTCCATCACCTTCCATTTGATGGCATGCCCCTTGCGTTTAGCGTTTTCGAGGTTAATGAATTTCGACAAGCCTTTATCAACCGCAGCATCATACTTGCCAATATTATAATTGATAATATGCCGGTGGCCCATATCAAAAGCCTTTTCTTCCGAGGCAACCAAAAATTCTTCCGCAGTGCTTCCCATATATGCGAAGGTAGGGATTTTAGTTTTAAGTGGAAAGTGTTTGCTTGGAAGGTAAAATTCCAACTGTGCCGTGCCAGGAGGGTTGGCACGCCTGGGACACTTGGGACACTTTATATAATACTTGTAACTTATTGATTATTAAATATTTATAATTAAATTTCTTGCTGAGGTCATAAATTATTAATTAACGATGAATTTGCATCAAAAATGGGCTAAAAAGCAGTTTTTTTTACGATAAATTGCCCAAAAACTATCGTTTTTTGCGAAAAAAAGGGGGTGTTTTTTACGGTAAGATTTTTTGTAAATGTAGGCAATGGGTTTGATACAAATATCTGATTAATAAATACTTGTGTGATTTTTGCAAAATGGCGGGGTGTGCCAGACTGGCGGTGAGGTGGCACATTTTACACCTCTGACAGAGGTATGGAACTCTTATGATAATGTCACATGCCAGCCCTGAAAGGGCGTAATACGTCCGCACAGGGCAAAGCCCTGTGATAAAGATATAAAAAACTTAATAGCCCTGAAAGGGCGTTATATCGAATTGCCAGTATGCTATGTTCGTCTTTATGTATGATCTACTACATATAATTTCCGATAGGCGATCACCCATCATGTTTTTCGATGGGCTATCACCCATCGTTAACATATAACGCCCTTTCAGGGCTGTAGCTTCACAACTTACAAGCCCTGAAAGGGCGGCATACGTCCGCACAGGGCAAAGCCCTGTGATATCGAATTGCCACCATGCAGGAAATTTTAATTAATCCCAAACATAACGTTCATCATATTCTTGCTGGTATTTTTTAAGGATTTCCCGGTATTCATCCTGGAATGATTGTTTGCTATGGTGTTCGTGCTGATTACCGATATAATGGATAACCCCGCCGGTTTCCGAAGGGTTTACAGAAAATGCGCCGTAGCCATCCTGCCAATAAAAGTTTTGCAGGGATTCATCAAGCGTTTTTATCCATTTGGATGAGTGCGACTTAACTTCTTCCACTAATTTCATCAGCGCTATTTTTTTCGAAAGCATACACAGGATATGCACATGATCTGTATAGCCGCCGATTTTTATAGGCCGACATTCCATGTTATTACAAATGCCCCCCAGGTAGCTATGTAATTCAGCTTCATAAGGCGCCTGGATAAGCGGCTGCCTGTGTTTAGTGCTAAACACGATGTGCATGTAGTTTTTTACGAGTGATTGTCCCATAGGTATATCATGTGTTTCGATGTGCTTCGATGGGCTGCACCCATCGCCGACGTATAACGCCCTTTCAGGGCTATAGCTTCACATAGCAAGCCCTGAAAGGGCGTTATACATCCGCACAGGGCAAAGCCCTGTGATGATAAAGATAATAATTTTTGATAGCCCTGAAAGGGCGATATATCGGATTGCCAGTATGCTATTGCCTTCTTTGAGTGGGCCGTATCCTTAAAGGTAACGAATTCGTAACCTTTAGAATGAATGAGGCAGCATAATATTTAAAGGAATTAATGGATAAACCGTAACATCATTGAGTTTCTTGGAATCTGGGAACAAATTCATAACATAGATTTTAAAGGTGTCGAATTCGACACCTTTAAAAAGAAGCCGGGCTGAACAGTTTCACCCTTACACCCGGGAAATGGATTGAAGCTACGGCGGCTATTGGGATACAGTCGAAGGCCGGCAGATATGGCGGGAGGGGACCTATGCTCACCGCTGTTACTTAACTTAACAGTAAACAAATAAACGGGTTGAAATAATCGGAGTTGGCTTATCGGACGGGCACCAACATTTTAGGTGGACCTGGTACCCTTATGCCAGGATAAACATTAATAGCGAAAAGATTGTGCTAATCAATCTTAACAATTTCATAATAAATTTCGAGCATACCGAGTTGACAAATTTCGCCTTCGGTTTTGTTTATAATGGCTAAAGCCAATGGGGATTGTTCATAAATATAGGTGTACCCAACTTCATCTTTTCTAAGCCCGTTTAAGTTTTGTGTTTTACTAAACTTAATTAATATCAATTTACCATCGGCGCTTTTTATTGTCACCTTAGAATCGATGGCTACTTTTTTTAGTGCTTTTGATAAATCAGTTACAATTTTAATGTCGTCATCTTCTTCAATTACAAGTGGCTTAAAAACTATTGATTTGTTTTCTTCATGATCTTTCTCATGAATGACTTCCATAAGTTTTCTTATTTCCTTTTCAGGGGAAATCCACCAATTGGTCGACCATATTCGATGAAAATTGAATCCATAAGTTTCAATTTGTCTTTGTCTGAACATATCCCAAGCATAAGCCTCATTACTGCTGTGATATTTTGCGCCGTCGCATTCAATTGCTAATATTGGTAAATCTGAATTTTTCGATTTTACAACAAGATCGATTCGGAAGCCTCCTATTTTGTATTGCTGTTGTAATCTGTTTTGGCCAATTTTTTCTGCAAGTCTATAATATACTTCATCCTCAAACGGGGACTCTGATCCAGTTACATCGTTTTCAAGTTCAAATATTTTTGACTCACAATTATCATATAATTGCTTCAGAATTATTTGTCTTACCTCCTCGTCTCCATCGCTAACCGCTTTCGAATATGCTAAGTATGTATAGAAAATAGCTCTTCCATTATTACGGAATTGTTGTAGTAAAGTGCTGTATTGTTTTATATATTCAAAGGGAATTGATGTACATAAATAAACTTTATCCTTCGCTCTTGTAACAATTACATTTAATAGTTTGTAACCATTTTTCTGGATGATCGGCCCAAAATATTGCCCAAAAGACCCGTCCCTCTTTCGTCCAAAAGTGGTCGATATGATTATAATATCTCTTTCGTCCCCTTGTATATTCTCTAAATTTTTTACAAAAAACTCCGGTTCTAAAGCCGACATCTTTTTGTTAAATTCAGAATCTGATTGCCTTACTCTCGTAATTTCTTCAATAATTAAATTTCTTTGATATAAATTGAACGTAGCTACCCCGACGGATGGGTATTTAGCATTAGCAGTTTGCTTAATATGATTTAACAAGATATCAACTACTTGTCGGGCTTCGTCTCTATTACACTGATCCTCATATAATCCATTTACGGGAATAAATTTAATTGGTTTATAATTAGCTTTTTCAGGCATTGGTATAAGTCTCTTGCCGTAAAACGCGTGGTTTGAAAAATCTATCAAGTGAGGATGATTTGAACGATAATGAACCTTGAGATAAGAAGGACTATAGTTACAATTTTCAGCGTAGACAAGTAATGATTCGCTTTCGGCTAATTCAAGTGAGTTATTTGCTTTCTTATTTCGATATTCGATATTTTCCATTTGTAAATCTTCATCTTGATCTTCATCGATGGGATTTAGTAAAGCACCACCTCCCTGAAAATAGGACGAAGGTGGCATTTGCTGGCTATCACCGGAAACAACTTTGATTTTTCCCCGGAGCAGAGCTGGAAAAGTATCCTCGATTCTTAGTTGACTTGCTTCGTCAAATATTACGATGTCAAACAATCCTTCATCGAGTGGTACAATAGAGCTACAAACTGTAGGGCTAATCATCAATACAGGAAAGAAATCGGTAAATAATCCAAAATCTGTTTTAATAATTTTTCTTAAAGAATTGCGCCTTTCACCCTTGCCGCCTTTTTTATTAAATAAAGTAGAGGGATTGACCCCTTGCCCATGCACTCTTCTAACCGCTGCATATTGCCTATCTGTCCATTTATAGACTATGCTTTTGATCTGAAAATTTCTCAAATCGACTTTTAATTGGATCAACTCTTTAAGCTTATCATCATTAATTGGTAAATTATTGTTTTCACTTGTTGAAAGCAACCAATAATAGTACCAGCCAGTGAAAGACAATTCCCAATCTTTTAAATCATTTTTTATTAATCCCAAAATGACTTGTTTTTGTAAAAATGGCAATTCATCAAAAAATCTTTTCCAATTATAGTAATCTCTAAATTCATCTAAATTATCGATGATTACATTGAATTTAGTTAGAAAATTATCAATTTGTTCCGTTCTATTTTGAAAATATTCCCGATCTGTAAAATCCCCAATTAATAGATTTTCATTGTTAATTGAATCAATTACCAAATCATAGTTTTGTTCTGTCTCTTGAATTAGTGACTTCAATTCACTACAATCAGGGTGTAATGTTTTATAAGATATTATATCTGTATAGTGTTTTTCGATTTCAAGGACATCGACGAGATTCTCTAATATTCCTTCTGCGACAAGAATTTTTTGTTGGTGAGTTGTGTTTGGTAATAAGTCAATATCAAGTGCTTTATCAACATTGAGTGACGCTACGTTTTTATGGAATGTATTTTCATTGGCCTGAATCGATTCGAAATTTATTGTATAATTGGGGTGTATATTTTGGCGGCTGAAATTGTCCAAATGTTCATTGACAAGTTGTTCAATGGTTTTTCGCCAATTTTCATTGGACTTATTTAATGTAATTATATTATCAACATAAGGCCTGAGTGAGTTCTCCGCAATGTTTTCGATGAAAATATGGTCAACATATTTATGACGTTTCTGTATTTCCTTTATTGCTATAGTCTCTGTTATTAATAACTTTCTGGTGATGGTTAATTGTTTGTATTTTTTCGAAATGAGCGCTAATAATTTAATTTTTAACTTAGTATATTGTGTATTGCTGTAAAGCAATTCGCCAAAAATACGATAGCTTTCACTTATTGACGTTAGATAATCATCTATTTCTTTATTTAATACCTCATAATGGGTTTCATAATGTTCATTAAGCCAAATCTTATATTCAGTTAAGTTTCTTGTCAATTCTTTGATAATGCTTATACAAGAATTTTCTAATTCTGCATAATGCTGGGTTAACCAATTACTATAGGATTGAGTGTCATTGAACAATTTCTTTTTTAAAGAATTTAGCTTTTCAGTTGATGTTGTAGCAAATTGTTCTATTCTAAGTTGAATAGCCCTAACATTGTCATTTTTATATATTTCATCATGAAGAATGGCAAGTGGATGTTCAGTAGTATTAACCTGGTTAAATAGCTTTTTACCAATCCTTAAACGATCTGTAATTGTTTGTAATTCCCTTTCATCTTCTCTGAAAAAAAAATCGGTGTGATTTAAGCAATTATTTAACGTCTTAGATTCATCGGACCTCTCAAGTTTCAAATATTCTCCAACTAATTCAGACCAAGATTTTCCCAAATAGATTTTTTTGTCCAGTTCGCGGTGCTCTTTATTTATCTTCTCAACTAAAGTTTCAATTTTTTGAATATTTATTTCATAATTTAAATGATTAAAATAATGCTGATTTATTGTATTGATTTTTGCACGTACTAAATTAACAATCCCATCCCTATCTTTATTGATATCCTCTATTACCGCTGCCAACTCGCTTAATAATTCATTTTCATTATAAAGATTTTTTTTAATAACGTCTAAGGCTGTCTTTTTTTCACATACTACTAAGCATTTAAGGTTATTAGCTAACGCATTTGTAATTAAAGCAGTTAATGATTGACTTTTGCCTGTTCCCGGAGGACCTTGAATTATTTTCTTTTGATCGATGCCAAGAGTGCTTAAAATCTCCTGTTGACTTGGATCAGTTTCAACTGCGCTATAAGATGTGCCCGAATAGCCTTCCAATTCTAAATCATCAAATTTAAAGTCATCATATTTTTCAATGATTTTGTCTATATCAGTAATTATACTTTCTTTTTGAGTTCTGTATAGACCAAAAACGCCTCCAAAATATGCCCAGGGCAAATTATTAGTCATGGATTCCAACGAAGCAGCCTCTGGTATGGTGGCCGGAGTTTCCAATAATTTATTTGACAAGATTTCTCTAATATTTGGAGTTGTATTTCCATTAAAAGATTTTAATACCTTACAACATTCTTCAATCAATTCTTCTCTGTCAATTATTGCATCATCTAATAATTCTTCATTAATCTGAGGAATCAAAATATTTTCGTCAGTTTTTAGGTAAGCGATTAATACTTCATTAAGGCTTATACTATGTATTTCAGCATCAATGATTTTTCCACCTTCATTTTGTAATTTATTTCTAAGAATAGACCATGTATTGGCTTTATTTCTGGATTTAATTATTTCAAGAGGCCAAATAAAAAGGGGAGCCTTAATTATCTTTTTGGGGTCCTGCCGTGAGGGTTTAATAATTATTGGATAACCGAAGCCAAACGTTTTGATCCCATGTTCTTTAAAGTTGTCGTCATTTTCATAGCAAAGTGAATTCAATCTTTTCGAAAGTAATCCCAATTTTTTTTGTTCTTCACTGGCGATAGCATTAAGATCAATTTTGTCAAATGTTATTTCAAATTCAAAGGCAGCCCTGGTTAACAAAGTGTCTAAAAATTTTGAGGCCAATCCATTTTGAATGTTATTTAAGGTAGCAAAATCTAATCTTGTTGCATAGCGGCCCGGCAGTGCGTTAAGGTGGATTGATCTTATATTACCTCCTTTAAGTTTGTCCCGTAATGCTCGAAGAAAGGTTAAATCAACCATGTTATGTTATTATATAGCTTAATGTAAAATATAATTTTATAATAGTTCATTTGATAAGTGATAATTCAGTAATCCATTTAAAAGGTTTATGAATCTTCTCGGGAAATGATTGTTTCTTTTTCAATGTCTATTATTAACAATTTATCCGCATCAGGCAAAGTATGTTTTGCGCTAGCCCCAAGTTCTTTTAATTTATCCATTTGCCTCAACACATTGTCATTCCCATCACTTAATCTTCCGATAGTAATATTATAGTGCTTTTGAGCGCCCTTTAAGTTCAATCCTAAATCCTTTAAACTATCAACAACACCCCAAACTTTATCATATAATTTTCCTGCTCTTTCAACAATGTCAATATAATTCTTACTCTGACTGTCTTTTTTCCACAAATCGACTATCATTTTAAGAGCCACAATTAGATTTGACGGGTTGGTTAATAATATTCTCTTTTTATACGCATAATTCCATAGGTCTTGATCGGTATGAATTGCAATCAAATAAGCAGGCTCTACAGGAACAAACATCATTACAAAATCAAGCGACGGTGCAAAGTCTTGGTAGTTTTTAGAACTCAAATCATCAATATGTCTTTTAAGTGATTTTAAGTGTTCAGCTAGTGCCAACGCATCACCCTCTTTAGTTGTCGAGGAACTATATTTATTATATGCTGTCAATGAAACTTTAGAATCGACAATCATTTTCCGATTATCCGGATACTTAATGATAACGTCAGGCTGCATTTTTTTGCCTTCCTCATTTAACAAAAAATTATCATCCTCATCTTTTAAAAATTCTTGTATAAAATATTCCCGATCTTTAACTAAGCCAGATCTTTCTAAAATACTTTCTAAAATTATTTGCCCCCAGTCACCTTGGTTTTTTGCATTTGAGGTCAGCGCTTTAGTTAAATTATTGGCCTCTTCGCTTATTTTTTGATTGGCTTGTACTAGCCTTTCCATTTCTTTGCCAAGTGCAAACCTTTCTTTAGATTCAGTATCATAAACTTCCTCCACCTTCTTTTTAAAATTATCAATATTGTCACCAAGTGGTTTTAGTAAATTCTCCAAATTATCTTTATTGAGTTTTGTAAACTTTTCTGACTTATCATCGAAAATTTTATTCGCAATATTTTCAAAATCAGTGTTGAATTTTTCTCTCAATTTTTCTATCTCATCTTTTTGGGTTTCCCATTTCTCTTGTAATGCAATATTATTAGCATTTAATCGCTCATATAATTTATTGATCTGATTGAATTCATCTGTTTTACTTTGTATGTCGATCTTTAATTGTTTAAAATCTTCACTTTGTGTTTTATATGTATTTTTCAAAGCTTCGAGGTTTGCTTCGACAGTAGCTAAAGTTCTACTAAGATTTTGATTTGCTAAAATAGATTGATTATATAACTCTTTCTCTTTAGAAGCATCGGCTTTAAATTCTTCAAATTGGGCTCTTATCCCTTCTAATTCAGTGACTTTTGAAGCCAAAAATTCCTTAACAATAATATTATCAGACGTTTTTATTCTTAATTCGGCTTCTGTGGTTTTTAAATTTTCAGTCAGAATACTTACTCTTTCATTCTCAACAGAAAAATCGTTGTTAAGCGCAATAAACTTTTCGTTCAAAGAGTTGTATTCATATTTTGTGACTTTACTCGATTTTATTATTAAACTATAAATAAAGCATCCACCAAAGCTACCGGCTAAAATTCCTATAATTAAATAAATTATTTCGGTTTGCATGTAATAAGTTTTTAGTACATCGAATGTAATATATATTTCTGTCTTTAGATAATTTAATAATTTATTCTATACAGATTGTTGCTGGACTACCCATAGCGAATTGGGTAGCTACCTAACGGGGCAATTTTCTACAAAAGTTTTGACCCGAAGATGGAGGTATGTTTCCCATTCTCGCATAACCCGCCCAGCATACAAGCGCCGGAGTTAGGGAGGATACCCTAATGGCAATTCGATATTTCGCCCTTTCAGGGCTAAGCAGAAAATATTATCTTTTTTCATAGGGCTTCGCCCTATGCGGGCATATTACGCCCTTTCAGGGCTGGGGAAAGGTGGAAATTAATTAAGTCCTGAAAGGACGTAATATGTTAGCGATGGGTGCAGCCCATCGAGATATGTCAGCGCAGCCCATCGGGATAAAAAATTAAGTTTCGGCAGCAGGGAATGGCTTCCCCGGACGGGGCATCCTGATGGCAATTCGATATTTCGCCCTTTCAGGGCTATGAAAAATTATTATCTTTTTCACAGGGCTTCGCCCTGTGCGGACGTATGGCGCCCTTTCAGGGCTGGCATAGTGAAGCCACAGCCCTGAAAGGGCATCATATGTTAACGATGGGTGCAGCCCATCGAGATACACTAATGATGGGTGCACCCAATCTTATCCACCCTGTTCGCATGCCTTCCCCCTTCAAAATCAACGCTAAAAAACACTTCAACTATCTTCTTTGCTTCATCAAGGGAGATATGGCGGGCTGGTAAACATACTATATTTGCGTTATTATGGCTGCGGGCGCGTTCTGCTAATTCTTCGTTCCAGCAAATGGCCGCGCGGATGCCCTGGTGTTTATTGGCAGTAATAGCCACGCCGTTACCGCTTCCGCAGATCAGGATACCAAAATCAAAATCACCGCTCTCAACCGCAGAAGCAACCGGGTGCGCGAAATCAGGATAATCGCAGGAGGTATCTGAATATGGGCCAAAATCTTTAACTTCATTTGCAGTTAAAAAGTCAATAATGGCCTGTTTATAATCAAAACCTGCATGGTCTCCGCCGATAGCTATTTTTAATCCCTGTTTCATTGTGTCAATTTGAAAATTTGAAAATATTTTTTTTACCCTCTTTTCGCCGCAGGCGAAGAGAGAGTCGAACAGCGTAGCGCATTCGGGGTGAGTAGACTGTGCGCCATGCATTTTTACGTTAACGCCGCGCGCATAATTTACTCACCCGGTCTTTGCTTCGCTCGACCACCCTCTCTCCCGCAAGCGGCAAAGAGGGTCAAAAATCCTATCGTTAAATCTGAACATAGCTACATTTTCAAATTGCCACATCTTCAAATTTTCAAATTACTGTGTCATCAACTCATCATCCCGCTTTTTGCGCCTGCGCTCTACTACGGCCGATACCACTATGCTAAATTCAAACAATAAGTACAACGGCAGGGCAACAACCATCATGGTTAATGCATCGGGCGACGGCGTTATTATGGCGGCCAATACTAAAATGATAATAACAGCATACCGGCGCTTGTCGCGCATAAATTTAGGGGTAAGTATGCCCAGGCTCGATAGTATATAAACAACAATAGGTAATTGAAAAACCAGCCCGGCAAGCAATGTCAGCATAGTTTCCGACGATATGAATGAGTCGACGGCAAACATATTTGTTATGCTTGCGCTCACGGTATAACTGGCAAAAAACCTGACGGATAGGGGGGTAACCACATAATAGCCAAAAAGCACGCCCAACATAAAGAGCGATGAAGAATAAAATACAAAACCGCTGGCGGCATTGCGTTCTTTATCGTGCAGGGCAGGCCTTATAAACTTCCATATCTCGTATAAAAGGTATGGAACGCCTAAAATAAGGCCGATCATAATGGACGTATTTAGTTGCAGGTTAAACTGGCCGGCCAGTTCGGTGTTTATTAAATTAAATTTTAGCTCCTGCACACAAAAGCCCTTTGGGTCAAGGAACGGGAATATGCTGTGAAACACATCGCCCATATTGCACATCATCCGGTACGTCCAGAAATCGGTGCGCGTAGGGGCCATGATGATGCTATAGAAAATCTTGTCGAAAAAGGCGAAGGCAAAAATAGTGATCAGCAAAATGAACGCAGCAGCCCTGATCAGGTGCCACCGCAGGGCTTCGAGGTGCTGAAAAAATGACATTTCAGCGCCCATCATCTCTCCCTTTTCCTTTATCGACCTGGTAAAATTGCTAAATATGCTCATCTTTCACTATAAATTCCGGGAATATGCCCTCAGGAATGTTATTAACGTTTAAATATGAAAACGGGATTTAATTTTATTCACTGTAATCAAAGGTTTCCATAAACTTGGTTGTAAAATTACCGGCACGGAAATTTGGGTCTTGCAGTAACTTTAAATGGAAAGGTATGGTTGTTTTTACCCCCTCAATTACAAATTCGCTTAAAGCGCGCTCCATAGTGGCTAATGCTTCATCGCGGGTTTGTGCCATACAAATAACTTTGGCAATCATCGAGTCGTAATTTGGCGGTATTACATAACCGGAATATACATGGGTATCAATACGCACGCCATGGCCGCCCGGCGAATGAAAGTTAGTGATCCTGCCTGGTGAAGGGCGGAAATTGTTAAAAGGATCTTCGGCATTGATACGGCACTCGATAGCATGCATTATCGGTTCATAGTTTTTGCCGGAAATAGGTATGCCGGCAGCTACTTTAATCTGCTCTTTTATCAGGTCGAAATTGATCACTTCTTCGGTAACGGGATGCTCCACCTGTATGCGGGTATTCATCTCCATAAAATAAAAATTACGGTTTTTGTCAACCAAAAATTCTACAGTACCAGCGCCTTCATATTTTACAGCTTTGGCGCCTTTTATAGCTGCATCCCCCATTTTTTTACGCAGCTTTTCCGTCATAAAAGGCGATGGGGATTCTTCAACCAGTTTTTGGTGACGGCGTTGTATTGAGCAGTCGCGTTCAGAAAGGTGGCATACTTTACCATACTGGTCGCCAACCACCTGTATTTCTATGTGACGGGGATCTTCTACATATTTCTCAAGATACATGCCATCGTTACCAAAAGCAGCGCTTGACTCTGCCCGTGCCGAATCCCAGGCATTTTCAAATTCTTCGTCCTTCCAAACAATGCGCATGCCCCGGCCACCACCACCGGCGGTAGCTTTTAAAATTATAGGATAGCCTATTTTTTTAGCTATTTCAATTCCCTGTTTTACATTTTGCAATAGACCTTCTGAACCGGGAATAGTAGGCACACCGGCTTTTTTCATGGTTTCTTTAGCCGAGGCCTTATCACCCATGGAGTTGATCTGGTCGGCAGTAGCGCCAATAAATTTTATGCCGTACTCGGCACAAATAGCTGAAAATTTTGCGTTTTCAGATAAAAAACCATAGCCGGGGTGTATGGCATCGGCATTGGTCAGTTCTGCGGCCGAAATAATATTCGGAATGTTTAAATACGAATCACGGCTTGGCGGAGGGCCAATGCAAACAGCCTCATCAGCAAAACGTACATGCAGGCTGTCACGGTCGGCAGTTGAATATACAGCTATGGTTTTTATGCCCATTTCTTTACAGGTGCGAATAATTCGCAGGGCAATTTCACCACGGTTAGCTATCAATATTTTTTTAAACATCTTTTTTTCTTTGGGATTTCACCGATTATTAATTTTGATTTCACCGATTAAGGAATAAAAAAATCGGTGTAATCCTTCCCAAATCGGTGTAATCATTAAAATTAAATAGGTTCAACCAAAAACAAGGGCTGGTCATACTCAACCGGTGATGCGTTATCAACCAGTATTTTTACGATACGGCCTGAAATTTCAGCTTCAATTTCATTGAAAAGTTTCATAGCCTCAATAATGCAAAGCACCGTTCCCGGCTCAATTTCATCGCCAACATTAACAAATATTGGTTTTTCCGGGCTTGCCGACCTGTAAAACGTACCGATCATCGGTGACATTATCGTCACATACTTTGATGTGTCTGCGGCAGGTTCGACGTGAGCTGCCGGTGCCGTGGCAACAGGGGCCGGAAGGGCTGCGGCAGCAGGTTGCGCGGCAGGTAAAGTTGCATTAACTATTGTTGCAGCCTGATTGGTTTTTATCGTGATCTTAAAATTTTCTTGCTCTATTGAAACTTCGTTCACTCCTGATTTGGAAACAAAGCGTATAAGATCCTGAATTTGTTTAATATCCATGCCCGGGGTTTAATTGGTTAATATAATAATGTGCAGATGTGCAAAATATGCAGATGTGCCGGTTTTTTAATTATGATTAGTTAGCTATAAGCAAATTAACAAAACAAATTTGATAATGTTCGGATGAATAATGCGCTAATTTGAAAATTTGAAGACGTGCTAATTTTGAAAATTACAAATCCATCATACTCATTTTCAAATCTTCAAATTAACACATTTTCAAATTAGTAAGCCCATTTTAAATAAATTGATCCCCAGGTAAAACCCCCGCCAAAAGCAGCTAATATTAAATTATCGCCTTTTTTAAATTTATCTTCCCACTCCCACAAACATAAGGGTATTGTTCCGTTAGTTGTATTGCCATAACGCTCAATATTTATAATTACCTTATCCGGGCTAACACCGGTACGGTTAGCTGTGGCGTCAATAATACGTTTGTTGGCCTGATGGGGTACCAGCCATGCAATATCTTCCGATTTAAGGTCATTGCGTTCCATTACTTCGGCGGCGACATCTGCCATATTTGTTACGGCAAATTTAAATACCGCCTGGCCTTCCTGGTAAGCAAAATGCTCGCGGGCGTCAACTGTTTCGTGCGAAGCCGGTTTTACCGAACCGCCCGCTTTTTGATGCAGGTAAGCCACACCCGAGCCGTCGCTTTTTAATATAGAATCGATAATTCCGTTGCCCTCATCGTTAGGCTCCAATAAAACAGCGCCGCAGCCATCGCCAAAAATGATACATGTAGCGCGGTCCTTATAATTTGTAATCGATGACATTTTATCGCCGCCAATTATTAACACCTTTTTATGCTTGCCGCTTTCAATAAATTGAGCACCCGTTGCAAGGCCAAATAAAAAGCCTGAACATGCTGCCGACAGGTCATATCCCCAGGCGTTTTTAGCGCCAATTTTATCGGCCAGTATATTTGCGGTGGCAGGGAATACAAAATCAGGCGTGGTGGTGCAAAATATGATCAGATCAATTTCTTCAGCGCCGATACCGCGTTTTTTTAGCAAAGCCTGTACAGCCGGAACAGCCAGATCTGATGTGCCAAGCCCTTCGCCTTTTAGTATGCGGCGCT
>Ga0302221_10001358_pt1 | contig 15937 bp, 3 predicted proteins | sample II_Palsa_E2_1_FD_193517 | JGI IMG/M metagenome (GOLD analysis project Ga0302221, IMG submission 193517) | Peat permafrost microbial communities from Stordalen Mire near Abisko, Sweden - II_Palsa_E2_1 | ecosystem: Environmental > Terrestrial > Soil > Palsa > Peat permafrost | place: Sweden... | reverse complement strand
TTTTATTATTAATAAGGATTAGTAAAGTAAGGTAATTATTAAGTCGAAAGTTTGAGAATTTGCCAAGCGAGGGGACAACCCCTTATATATTTGATTAGCTAAAAAAATCCGTACTAGGCCTATATTTGCTAGTAAATTAATCTAGAATAATCTAGATTTATTTCAATTAGAGTAGATTAGAATTAGATTAATAGGGAAATCCTTAGATTAGATTAGAGTAATACTAATTACTCTAATCTAATTTAATCATTTCCCACATTGACTAGGATAAGTATTTTGCCTATCTTGCTTACTATACAAATAGCTTCTTTGTAGTTATAAAATATTTTAAAGCCTTATAATTAGAATAGGCTAAAAAGGGATTATCTATTTATATTGCTTCTAGTTTAGCACGCTATTCCTCAAATGCAAGGATAATAGCTAGCATTTCTTTGTTGTAGATATTGTAATTAAGCTAAGCTTATTGTATAGCTTTAGAGAAGTAAGCTATAAAGTGCTATAGCTTGCTTTATAGTTTTTGCTAAGATAATATATTTGCTACAACTCTATTTAAGGCATTTGTCTTTATTATAGTAAGTAACTTAAGCTAATAATATTATAAAATCAGTGCTATAAGCATAGCTTGCTTTAACTAGTTAAATGCGAACTAGCAACTTATAATTTATAAGTATATAATCCCTTTATGCATTAACTTATATAGCAGTTTAGCAATTTTTTTGTAATTTGTAATAAAATACTAGTAGAAGTTGCAAAAACCTAAAAAGGATTATATGCCTTTAATTGTAATTAGTTCTTTTTGGTTTTTTATAACTATAACCTTTTTAGGGTTTACTTTAATATTATTTGTAAAAATAATAAAGCTTAAAAACTTTATATATCTAATACAAAATTTGGACTTTTAATATTAACTTATAAGCTTGCTTTATAAAGCTATTTAAGTACTTTTTGTATATAGCATTTGTACTTTAAAGGATCTTTTAAATAAATAATAATATTATTTAAATAAGTGATATAAAAGTTGTTTAAGTAGTTAAAAAGAATATTGTTTATATATTATTAGTATATTATAAGTTTATTTGTTAAACTTCCTTATAAAACTTTATACTTATAAGACTTGTAATAAGTTCAAAATGTTATAAGTTCCTTTGATTTAAGGTTTATTTGTATTTAATAAAATGCTTATTAAATGTTTAGCTTTATATAAATCTTGACTTTAGCTAATTGTGCAATAGTTTTATTAATAAGTGGTACTAGGTATTAATCTTTATAAGTAAAGTTATTTAGTCTTTGAAAATTGACACAAAACTATAAAGAACTATTAGCCTTTTTAACAAATAGTACTAAGGATGCAAATGGCAATTGGCTAGCTTTAATAAAGCCCTAATATAAGTTCTTCTCTAAAAATAGCTTTATTTCTTTGAGTTTTTGTCTAGATTGTTGGTATAAAAGAGAATAGCTTATTTTGCTAGTATTTAAATCTTTAAGCTAAATTTTATAATTATATAGCTAATGCAATAGTAGCTTATTTAATGCTATCTTTGAAATATATTTGCAAATTCCTTAAATTCCTTTAATAGTATTTGCTATAGCTATTACGATTCGGTTTTGTTAAGTTATTAATTTATAAGATTTAGCTTTACTTTCGATTTAGGTTCTTGTCCTTGTTTTTAGTCCTTAAGCTCTTGGTCTAATTTGTATATAGACAATAAGAATAAGGTATTTTCGGAGTATTTTCGGTTTATATAAAATTCTAAGTAGCTGATTTTGCAAATATTAATTATTCTTTTCATTTTTTAAATTGTAGGTTTTTTTGCAAGTTGCTTGTATAATTTAAGAGTTCAGCCTTGTAAATTGTTATATATATCCTTATATTATTGTTCCTAGTCAGTTTTTTAGATTATTTGTAATTTGGGCTTAAATATAGCCTTTAGTCTCTAGCTATCCTTTGCTATTAGCTTTGTATATTAATTAGCATCCTTTTAATATATAAGGTTTAAGGGTTGCAACAAAAGGTTCTTTTTAGCAGTTGCTAATATACAATTTTAGCCTTTAAATCTAGAGTAATCTTTTAGCTATATTAATTGCTAGTTTTTGCAATTAATTAAAACTCTTGTTTTTGCAGCTTATTTGCAGCTAAGTATTATATCTTGTCCCCTTAGTTATATAACTAGTATAAAAACTTTTATTTGTCTTTTATTAATAAGCAAAGTCAATTTTATATAGTTAGTAATTAATTGTATAATTTTGCTATTAAATCCTTATATATTATATAATATAAATAGTTGCTATACTTTTATATTAAAGAATCAAGTAGCAATAGCTACAAAGTTAATATTAATAAATATATATCTATTTGCTTTAATATTAATAAGTATATAAGTTTTAATTTTTAATTTATTGCTGCTAATTATATATAAAAAGGTAAAAGAATCCTCTTTAAGCAATTGACTTAAGTTTACTTTACATAAATTAATATTATATAACTTTAAAGAAAAGACTTCCTTTAAAAGTTATTATTTTCTAATAACTTTAAAACTTCTTTTAACTACTTAATAGCTTTAATATTTATATGCTTTAAGCAATTATTTATTTTATATCCCAATTCTCGGCAAATAAAATACTTGCTTGCATTGCTTAACTATTAGCGCAAAGGATTTTGGTATATAAGCTTTAAGAGAGTATTTTAAAAGGTATTTGTATAAGGGGTAATTAGTAGAGTAATTGTAATTGTAATTGCAAGTGTAGTTATAAGAGTATTTGTCTTGTTTGCATTGTGGGGCTTTTATACACATAACTTGCTTTTTTTATAGCTTTAAAGGATTAGTTGTAAATTGTATATTGCTTTGCAAATTTATAAAAGGATGATTTGGTATTAAAATGCAAAATAATTGCTTTTTAAAGACTAAAAGATAGCTTGCTATTTAATTTATACTTTAGTTTTGCAAGTATAACTTTAGCTTTAGAAGCTAATTGCAAAAACTTAATATAAAACTTATAAAATAGCTTCTTGAATTTGTTTTTAGCTATAAATAACTAGTTTAAATTCTTATAAGCAAAGGTTAAGTGCTTAAATATATCTCAAATAATTGTATATAAATTAATCGCATTATCCCTTAAATGTAAAGATATATGCTTTGTAGCTTTATCTCTAATTAAGCCTTTTATATATGCAGGCTTTATTGATTTAGTAGAGTAATAGTTTGCATTCTTATAAAGCTTACTCTTGATTTGAGATAGCTAATTAAAAAACTTATATCTTTGCTATTTGTAAAGATAAGGGAATTAAAGAGCTTTGTAAAGCAAGTAAGAGCTTGTTTAGCTAGGGTAGCTTGTTGATTTTGTCAATATGCCTTAAGAAGCTTAGTTTAAAGGGAGTTGTTTTGTAAGGATAGCTTAGCTAAGTGTCTTTACTATTCTTTAATCTTTGTCTTTAAAGCAACTACTTAATATTTTTCATTGTCTTGCTAGTAGAAAGCTTCTAGAATCTGCTTACAAAGTTATTTAAGATCTTGTTAATATGCAAATCGGAGGTATTTGAGGTTAAATTTTGGCTTGTTGTCTTTAAGAATTAAAGAAGGACAAGAGGGTTGAGCATTTGTAAGTTTAAGGCAAGAACTAGCTATAGTGCTAGTCTTTAGTTTATAGTGAGATCTTGCTATTTTGTTTGTTTGTTTAGTACTTATACAATAAGTCTTGTTTCAGGTTTGTGGTTTATATAATTTGTTTAATTCAATCGATTTTGTTTATTCAAGTTTAATGCAAGACAAAGGCAATATATTATCTTATTTGTATAGTTTAATTTTAAATCCTTTGCAAGATTGGAATTGGATTAAGCTTTGAATTATGTCACAAGTGCCAGATTTATAGCACAAAGTGTATTAGTTAAATGGTCCCAATTACAACTATTTAAAGCTAAAGAAAGAAGAGGTTATTTACAAGGATCAGTTTATACAAATACTCGGGTTCTGCCGCTCCACACCGCCTATGCTAGCCCACGCTAGTGCACGTGAACACGTGACATGGAATGCCAGAACCGTAACAATATCTTTGCTTTAATTTAGCTAATAATATTGCTAATAAAGTAAAAAGCATTGTTTTATTTGTCTTAAGTGTCTTAAAAGGGGTTAATTATATGCTTTGCAGATAATTGCAGTTTATGATAGCATATTATTTAGTGTGTTAAATAACTTGACTTGATTTGATTTTATAGGGCTAGTTAAATCAAATTAATTAAAATAAGGGTAAATTAAAATCAAAATCAAATTAACTAAAATAAAAGCAAAATTAAAATCAAATTAAATCAAATTATAATTATTTTGATTTAATTAATTAATATATCACGTGATATAACTTACGAAATTTATTATTTAACTCTTTTATTATAAAAGAAAGGTTATAAATAATTGGATTTACTTTATTATTGGTATAATATTCACTATTAGCGGTTGTAGGTCACGTGACCTTATGTCATGTGACAGCGCTAGTCCAAATCGGGTAGCCGAGGAAGTATATCTTATACTATAGTGTTGGATATCCTTCTTTTTAATAAATTATCTACTTATTAATACAACTAGCATTTTATAATATTATATAATAGTGCTATATGTTATAAGTGGACTAATAGTTATATTTTAAGTTTAAGACTTATAATTATTCAAAATAGAAAATATTTGAGTTATATAGCTAAAATCATAATTGTAATTAATCTATAAATCAAATTAAATAATTATAATTTAATTTTTGATTAAATTAATTAAATTGATTATTTCTTTAATATATTAATATTATTTATAAGTATACTATTAAGTATATATAGCTTCTTATATTATAATAATAAGCTATCCCTTAGTTGCTATCTTTTTTTTTATTCGAATTTTGCTTTTCTATAAAGCTTTATTAAATTAGAGGACATTTAGTTACCGATTATAATTTTGTCGAGTAGCTAAATACTATTATATAGCTAGGTGATATATAAGTTTAGTGCAAGTTTTACAAGTGCTAATTGCAAGTCTTATATAACTACAAGATCGATTTTCGTTTAAGGGAATAAAACTTAAGTTTTATACTCTTTTATAGCTAAGTCTTATTCTTTAATATCTTTATACTTCTTGCTTAAAGCATTATCTTGTTTGTTTAGCTTCTTTATATAATATATAAGCTTAAAATAAAAACAAAATAAGTACTTTTCTTAATAGGCCTATCTTGCAAATAGTTTCTTTGTAATTATGAAGTATTTTAAAGCCTTATAATCGGAATAAATCGAAAAGGGATTGTCTATTTATATTCCTTTTAATTTAGTATATTATTCCTTTAATATCTAGATAATAGCTAGCATTTCTTTGTTATAAATGTTATAATTAAGCTAAGCTTGTTGCATAGTCTTAAAGAAATAAGCTATAAACTGCTATAGCTTGCTTTGCAAGTTTTATTAGGATAATACACTTGTAATAACTCTATTTAAAGCATTTGTCTTTATTATACTAAATAAATCGGCTTAATAATATTGCAAAATCGGTGTTATAAGTATAGCTTGCTTTAACTAGTTAAATATAAACTAGCAACTTGTTATTTATAAGTATATAGTCCCTTTATAAGTTAATTTGTTTATAATTATTAATTAGTAATAAATCGCTAATAAAATTTACAAAAACTTAAAAACAATTATATCCCTTTAATTGTAACTAGTTCCTTTTAATTCTTTATAATTATAACCTTTCTAGGCTTACTTTAATATTATTTATTAAAATAATAAAGATTAAAAACTTTATATAAGTAATATAAAATTTGGAATTTTTAATATTGTCTTATAAGCTTGCTTTGCAAAGCTATTCGAGTACTTTTTGTATATAGTATTTATGCTTTAAAGGATCATTAAAATAAATAATAATATTATCCAAGTAAGTAATATAAAAATTGTTTATATACTATTAATATATAGCAAGTCTATTAGTTAAGCCTTTTTATAAAACTTTACACTTATAAAACTTGTAACAAGTTCGAAATGTTATAAGTTCCTCCGATTTAGGGTTTATTTATATCTAGTAAAATGCTTAACAAATATTTAACTTTATATAAGCTTTAGCTTTAGCTAGTTAAGCAAGGGTTTTATTGATTAAGGGTAAATAGTATTGATTTCTACAAGTAAAGTTATTTAGCCTTCGAAAATTAACACAAAACTATAAAGAATTATTAGCTTTCTTAACAAATAAAACAAGCTATAAAAATAGTACTAACTAGCTTGATTTAATAAATCCCTAGTGTAAATTCTCTTCTAAAAACTTTTTTATTTCTTTTAATTCTTATATAAATTATTAGTACAAAAGAGAATAGCTTATCTTACTAGTGTCTTTTAAATTATTAAGCTAAAACTTATAATTAGATAATTAATGCAATAATAATTTGTTTAAGGCCTTATTTAAAAACATACCCGCAAATTCTTTAAGTTCCTTTAATAATATCTATTATAGCTATTACAATTCGGTTTTATAAAGCTATTAATTTATAATAGCTAGCTTTACCTTCAGCTCTTATTCCCGTTTATAGTCCTTGAGCTTGTGGTCTAATTTGTATAAAGATAGTAAAAAGAGTATATTTTCGGAGTATTTAAAGTTTTTATAAAAAGCTATATAATTAATTTATAGGTATTAATAGTAAGTTTCTCGGACTTTTTCTCTTCTTGGTTTATAAACTCATTTGCGGGTTATTTGCAGTCTTGTAGCTTGTTTCTTATATCCTTATATTAATATTCTTGATTAGTTCTTTAAGTTGTTTGTAATTCGGGCTTAAGTATAGCCTTTAATCTCTAGCTATCCTTTGCTATTAGCTTTATATAACAAGCAGCATCTTTTTAATATATAAAGTTTAACGGTTATAATATAGGGTTCTTCTTTATAGTTATTAATATATAGTTTTAACCCTTAAACTTCGGGTAGTCTCTAGCTAAATTAATTACTAGTTTTTGCAATTAATAAAGACTCTTGTTTTTATAGCTTATTTGTAGCTAAGTATTATATCTTAGCCTTTTAGTTATATAACTAATATAAGAACCTTTAATTGTCTTTTATTAATAAGTAATATTAACTTTATATAATCGGTAATCTGTTAAGCAATTTTGCTATTAAATCATTATATATTATATAACATAAGTAATTATTATACTTTAATATTAAGGAATCGGGTAATAATAAACGCAAAGTTGGTATTAATAAATATATATTTGTTTACTTTAGTATTAATAAGTGTATAAGTCTTAACTTTTAGTTTATTGCTATTAATCATATATAAAAAGTAAAAGAATCCCTTTTTAATAATTAGCTTAAGTTTACTTTATATAAATTAATATTATATAACCTTAAAAGAAAGACTTTTTTTAAAGGTTGTCGGTTTCTAATAATATTAAAACCTCTTTCAATTGCTTAATAGCCTTAATATCTATATAGCAAGGGCATTTATTTATCTTATATCCTTGTTCTTAGCAAATAAAACATTAGCCCTTATTACTTAACTACTATTATAAGGGGTTTTAGTATATAGGCTTTAATAGCAAAGCAAAAGTGTTTATATAAGGGTAAGTTAATATAAGAGTAAAGGTAATTATAAAAGTAATAGTATTTGTCTTATTTACATTTATATAAGACTTATATATACATAATTCGCGTTCTTCGATAGCCTTAAAAGATTAGTTGTAAATTGTATATTACTTTGCAAAATCTCAATAGACGATTTAGTATTAAAATAAGAGATAACCGCCTTTTAAACATTAAAGGAAAGCTTGCTATTTAATTTATACTTTAGGTTAATAAGTACAATTTTAGCCTTGCTAGCTAATTATAAAAATTTAGTGCGGAATTTGTAAAAAGATTAACTAAGCTTTATATAAAGCTTCTTAAAATTGTGTTTAGCAATAAATACCCAATTCGAATCCTCTAAGATAAACTTTAAATAATCGAACAAATCTTATATAATTTTATACAAATTAATAGCGTTATCGCAAAGGCGTAAAGAAATATATATAATAGCTTTACCCTTAATTCAGCCATTAATATAAGCAAGCTTAATCGATTTAATTAGATAATAATCTTTATTTTCACAAAGCTTGTTTTTAATTCAGGATAGCTAATAGGAGAATTTCAAGTCCTTGCTATTTATAAAGATAAAGGGATCGGGGAGCTTTGTAAAATATAAGGGGTTTTGTGTGCTAAGAGTAGCTTGTCGATTCTAGCAATAAGCTTCAAGAAGTTTAGCTTAAAGAGAGTTGTTATAAATACTAAGTTGGGCTAAATAGGTGTGTTGCCTTATAGCCTTAGCCTCTAAAACAATTACATAATCCTTTATATTATCACATTAGTGGAAAGCTTTTAAAATCTACTTACAAAGTTGTTCAAGGTCTTATTAATAAGCAAATCAAAGGTATTCGAGGTTAAATTCGGGCTTGTTATCTTCTAGGATCAAGGAGCGACAAGAGGATCGAGTATTTGTAAAGGGGTTTTAGTTTATAGCATTATAAGAACTAGTTATATTACTAGCCTCTAATTTGGTGTAATATTATACTATTTTAGCGTTCGTTTTTCATGCTTATGCAATAGGTCTTATTTTGTATAATTTATATAGTTCAATTTGTTAAGTTTGTTTAATATTAATTGTTAAAATTGTTTAAAGTAAAGGCAACATGTTATCTCTTTTATATAATATAATTTTGAATCCTTTACAAGATCGAAATTAGATTAAGCTTTGAATTATATCACAAGCGCTAGATTTATACCCTAAAAGGCGTTGGTCAAATAGTCTTAATTACAACCATTTAAAGTTAAAAAAAGAAGAAGTTATTTATAAAGGTTTGGTTTATATATAAACACTCGAGTTTTACTGCTCTACACCGCTTATGCTAGCCCACATTAGTGTATATAAACACACGACATAGCCCAAAACGCCTAGAACTATAACATTTAAAGCACTTAAAACCCCTTAAAAAGCTGCTCGATTACCCCGCACTCCCAAAATTATACAAGGTTTTAATTTATATATTATTTTCGATTAAAACTTAATAAAGAGAAAAAAATAAAGGATAAGTAAAAGGTGAAGCAAAGAGAGGAAAAGAAGTATAAGTTTAATAACTCTATTTAATTTTTTTTTTATATAATATTTATATACAAATATTACTTATATGTAGCTAATTAATAGCTTATAAGTTAAATAAATTAATTAGTCTAAGGGAGCAAACCTTAGTTAGAATAAAAGACCTTACAAGAACGTCTCTAGGATACTAATAAGCAAAGCAACAAGTAGAATGTGCATACAAGTATAAAGCAATAAAAAAAGAAAAAAAAATGAATTAAAGCATATAAGAACCAAGTGCAATTATAAAGTAAAAGTAAAAATGCAAAACTAGCAACAAATGTGTACGATTATTATTAGAAAAGAAGGTGATATATGTTTAGCTAAGTGCAAAAACCTAGAATATATATCCCTTTTATAGTTATATGCAACGTGTCGCACACAGCACAGGGTGATCGAATAAATAAGTGATCAATGAATTGTCTAATTAGAAAATTAGAAGAGATGGGGGAGGGCTCCCATAATATAAGGCGCGGAGCGCCCCCGATTACGTGAGCTCGGGCCCCTACAATTGCGACACAACGCTAGCTAGAGCCTCCAAAATCGGCAAAATATAGTAGTCTCCTTAGCGCCCTGCCACATTAGTCAATTGAGAAAAGGACGCTAATAAGATATAAGTTAATTAGTTAAAGTTTAAACCTTAGCTAATAACTAATTGACTAACTTATCTTGTACTTTGCTAATATCAATTTTAGATTAATATAAGTGGGCTATACCAGCAAATCAACTACCCTTATATATAAAGTATAAATAAAAGTTGTTATATAACAATAATAACCTGTTATAGTTTTGGCGCTAAGCATGTGCAGCGCTATTCCCGATTAAGCCTAGTTAGCAAACTTATAATATTTAAATATACAAATAGCTATATGCTTTTTACTTCCTTCTTTAGCTTTAAATAGTTGTAATTAAAACCATTCGACCCTTGCATTCTAGGCCCCGAATCTAGCATTTGTGATATAATTCAAAGCGTATATTGTGGCGGGGTGAACCGCCAGAGGTCGATTTCTATGCATTTTGGAGAATTTAGCCTAGCGTTGCACGTGACTGCAAAAGGGATATATATTCCAGGCTTCTGTACACACTTTACACATCACCTTTATTCTTGTACACATTATTGTTATCACTTCATACTTAATTCATACTTACTTTTGCACCTAATAATCGTACACATTCATTGCCAATTCTACAGTTCTGCTTCTGTTCCTTGATCTACGCATGCATGCTTTAGTTTCTTTCTTTTGTTATTGCTTATATTTATATACGTGTTCTGCTTGTTGTTCTATTGCTTGGGTTTCTGGTATCGTTCCTGTAGGGTTTTCTTCTAGCTGAGGTCCGCCCCCCTACAATATATATCTAGATCTTATAAAGGATATAAAATATACCAATTTTGTGTATATATGCGATCCTAGTTCGGCATTTAAGAGACGCAAAAGTAACAATGACATTACACCCTTATATTTTATTTACAATTCTTGTATACAAGCAATATATCTTATAAATACAATTACAATTACAATTTAAGAGATCCTAGGCTTGTTAAGCTCCTTTTTACACACTTACATTTCTTTACTTCTACTTTTCGACCTACTTTTTTTAATTCGATTTTTATTTTACATCTTTTTAATATAAAAGACATATAAGCTTATGCTTTAATTATTGCTCTCTAAGCAAAACTTTAAGAGTTATACAATAAGCTACTCCGCTATAGCAAGCTATAACCCTCTCTCTTTAATTTAACAAAATTTAATAGCTAGTTTTATAAATTCGACAATTGGCTCCCCTTAATTAAGGCTAAGCTATAAGTCGATAGCGAAGCAATTAGCGATCTTATTACAAAATTTTATTATATTTATTTTAACTTTAATATATATATCTAAGCTATAGTCCTTAGTCAACTTAAGCAAATAATACTCAAATTTAGGATTATAAATCGATCCTCGACCAACTATCTTATATATATAAAAACTTAAATAAGGTATAAGAGGCAATAGACAAGGTTTTAAGCATAAAATAGGGCATTGACTCCTTATATACATATATAGCCAAGTATAAGTACACGCTTGATAAGGCTAATTGTAATAGCTCTAGCAACTATTATATATATAGCCACCTTATAAGCCCTTTACAAGCTTTATAAAGGCTGCTTATAAGCCAAACACAAAGGAGGGGCAATTATTATAAAGAGGCACGAGCAGGGGTTATAGCCAAGGGTAAACTAGTAGTGGTTTAATAAGTAGTTTAGTAATAAGCAAGTTATAAACACTTGTTAAAAGAGCGGTTTAATCGGTTAATATATAGGGGAATTCAAAGCAAAGACCTTAATTTATATAGCACCTATAGTGCAATTAAAGCCTTATAAGCAATTTATTATAATTGCAAACTAAAGTAGCTTAAAGCTATACTTTATACTTATCCTTTCATCTAGTAAAACATAGTCTATACTAGGCATTATAGCTAAAATCGTTAAGCAAGTATATATTGCTTAGCTATAATACTTAGTAAAAACTATATTTTGCTAGACAAAAGAATATAATTACCTTTACTTTATAGCTTATATAATAAAGGCTTTTTTCCCTTTTCTTTTAGTTTTTAATTGAACAATTTATTATTTATATATTTAATTTATTACTCTATATTATACATAATAAAATCTTTATTAAAAGGGCCGATTTTTGATATAATAACTTGCTTAAGTGCTATAAATTAGCAATGTTAGCATATATATAAGCTAGCTATTAGCTTTCGATATATTAAAAAGTTTTAATTTTAACACTTAAGTTGTCGTCTTATTATCCCCTTTACTAGCACAATTGTCTATTATAATATTATACTTATATAAGCCCGATTAAGGGCCTTTTATTAATGAACTTTCGAAAGTATATAATATTTTTAATTTAAGGATATTAGTAATATTTGCGAGTAAAATAACTTAAAGACTTATGGACAATTATATAAGGGGATAATATATATTAATAAAGCAATATTTTAAATATGAAGTTAATTAATTACAATAAGTTTACTTGCTTATATAAGGATATTTTAAAGAAAGATAAATATTATATAAAAACTTAATGTTTATTAATTTTTTAATTTAATTTACTATATTTAGGTATAAATGAATTATAATAAGTATTTTTAATATATATAATAAAAGAATAGCTTTTAATATAATATAAAAAATTATTAAACTTAAATCGAATTTTATAACTTTAATATTAAAGCAACTAAGGTTTTAGTATACTATTATATTAAAAAGCAAGTAAAAATATAATATGTTAATTACTTATATAATTTTGATTTAATCAAATTAAAATTTTAAAGTTCTATTTTTAGATTTGATTTAACTTTAAATATATAATATAAAGCTTATATTATTTATAATTTTTATTTTCATTTATATAATATTTTATAACAATTTAGTCTAAAACTAAATCTTTTTGTTTTAATAGTATTTAAAATTAAAAGTTCTATTTTTAGATTTGATTTAACTTTAAACATATAACATAAAGCTAAAAAACATATATAAGCTAAGATTTTATTATAAATAATCTCAACCTTAAAGCGATATATTTTAATATCATTAATTAAATAGCTTTATTTTATTAGCAAAAAAAAACTTGCTAACAATTTTTCGCTTAGTCGCATGTGCTATTAGCACCTGCTTGGCGCCATTGGCAACCGATTGGCAAGTGGGGCTACTAATTAGCTGCTAATCGGCTGCTAATTGTACCAAATTTATTATATTACTTGCTAATTATATGCTAATAACGCTAATAGTGCCAAGTAGGTGCCAAGTAAGTGCTAATAGCACAATATCTATTTTTAGAATACTATATATATATATATATGCATATATATGTGACTTGATTTCTTATGTTTTATAACATAGCTAATCCTTGTATATACTAGCATTTAACTAATTACAACGCTAAAAAATTATATATAATTGCATTATTATTTTTTTTAAAAAGTTTACTTTTGGCATTGCAATCCTATACAAATACTAGGCGTTGCTAATACAAGTAGCTAATGCGACCGATAACTTAATGCGACTGATGATGCGACTAATAATGCGACCGATGATGTGACTGCCTCGCTTAATGACGCGCATATTGTGGCGGGGCGCCAAGGAGACTGCTACATTTTGCCGATTTTGGAGGTCTTAGCATAGCATTGCACGTGACTGCAAAAGGGATATATATTCCAGGTTTTTGTACTTAGCTAGAGACATATCACTTTCACTCCTAATTATCAATATATGTCATTCTACATCACTTAATAATCTGTACTTTTGTTGCTTGTTTTTGCGTTTTGCGTTTGCTTTATGATTACACTTGGTTCTTGCATGCTTTAGTTCTTTTGTTATTGCTTTATATCTACATATGCGTTTACTTGTAGCTTTGCTTGGTATCCGAGAGACGTTCTTGTAGGGCCTTTTCTTCTAGCTGAGGTTCGCCCCCCTACAATATATACAATTTCCATTTTTGCATTATTCTTTTAAGAATTATAACTTAAAACTACTAGTCGCATTTATATAATCTTATTATTTTTGAATTCCTTAGGGCTAGTCCAATAATCTGCATTAGACAAAACAGCTATAATCTATTATTTTAAGTTGTATGCCATAGTGCTATTAGTGCCAAATTTTTAAACATGCAAAAATAGTACTATTAGCACTATTAGCACATTGTTGGCACCATTGGCAAGTCGTTAGCACGTTTTTGTTTTTGCGAATGTTAATATAATATATTAAAAGGGTTTTTTAGCACTAATATTAAAGAGATCCTTAAGTCTTATAACTTGACTTTATTTAAGGTTCTCCCTTTATATAAGAGGGTCAATTAACTAAACCTATATATTTACTTATACCTTTCTAAAAATTAAAAATTAAAATAGCTTAAAAAAAGAGCATAACTTACTTTAAGCAACTTTTTTTTAGAACTCTTACTAGCATTATTTTAACCTTTATAGAAAACCTAAGATTTATTAAAATCAATAAAGTCGCTGTCTTTTATATATTGTATTTAATAGCAAAAGCCCCTTTTTCTTTACTATCCTCTCGTTTATTAACCTTGTATACTTTGCTACTTGCATGCTTAGTATAATAAGTATAAATGACTCTTTGGTTTCCTTTAAGTCCTCTCCTTTGTTAGTAAAAGTAGCCTAAACAGGCAGCAAGGGCGCTTTTACTTACTTTTCCTCAAAACTGGCGGCTGTGCATTTTGTAATGTCTACCTTTGTAAAGAAGGGGACTGCTAGACCCGATTCCATTCGAATAATATAGATAGGGCTCCGATCGAACTTGCAAACTAGTTCGATTCGTCGAATATTCGTCGAATAAGGTGCGAATCGAACTCACCCGTTTACAGGTTCGTAGTTCGATAAATTATATTTGCAAGTTCGTCGAATATTCATCTTGCTTCTAGCTTAAGACAACTGAATTGCGTGCTAAGCGAGAATTAGGTGAGCCTGGTTGAGCGAGTATAGAGCATAGAGCAACAATCGTAGGCTCGTAAGCCTTGGCTGATTCTCGAGTTACAGGGTGCCCAGGACTATTGTGCGAATGGTATTTCATTGGCGCAACATGGTACACTGCATGCACTTATAACCTGTAGTGCGATTTCGTCTAACCCGAGACTAGGGTTACGGCACGATTTTGCGACCCAAAACATCAAAATACTAAAAAAGCCAAAAAAACGAAATGCCAATTTGCTAAAGTACGTCTAATTTGGCATACAACTACACCAAAAATTAATATATAGCTACAAACCAAATTTCTAGCTAAATTTGGAGTCCTTTTTGTAACAAAATTAAGGTTTTTAAATTATATCTTATCTAGCTTTTAAAGAAGGGGGTTTAAGGGCCCTTAAATGCTATATTGCCTTATATATATACAAAAGTGCTTCTTGTTGCTCTGCTAGCGACATTATATATAACTTTAATTGTGCCCGAAAATAAATCACTTTTTAAAGCTAGACAAGTAATAATTTCTACAATATAAGAGAGTTATAAGAGGGTAAAAGTTTTGCTTTATTGCTAGCTACTTTAGCTTAGTGCTAATTTAAGTTGATCTAAGCTTTTTGCTAAAATTGGCTTACAATTTTCGCACTTTTAGCATGTGCATATCTAGTATTAAGCTAAAGTAAGCTAGTAATAAAGTAAATTTTCGTATTCTTTTAAAACTCTCTTCTTTGGTTAATTGCTTAAATAAGTAGTTTTGCTATATACCCTTTCTCGGGCTCTAATTGCGTTATATAAAAAGTTAAAAAGTATAAAAAATGCTAATTTGTAAAGGAATATTAATTTTCGGTATAATTATATCCAAAATTTGATATATATTAATAAATAACTATTTTATTAATATGCTATTTAGCAGTTTTGATGTTTTGGGTCACAAAATCGTGCTATACTAGGGTATAGTACAATCTTATAACCTAAAATATCAAAATACTAAAAATGCGAAAATGCGATTAGTAATATATAAATATAATAGTTATAAAACATTGTCCCTTCTTTTATTTAATGCTTTTAAGTTGTTTTAATATAAAACAAATAATTTTTATACTCTTATATCTTTATTTAAGAAAAAGAAAATTGTTAGAACAAGGGAACAAGCACCTGATCGGGCCTAACCTGATTAGGCAACCAGGTAAATGAGAGCCTTATAAAGGTTGTTATACACTTGCAACCTCTTAGAATTTACACTTATTTGCAACACTATAAGAACAAGAGTATACTCTTAATAGGCTACTCCCTTGTAAAACCTACAAAAATAGAATAAAATTAATAAATAGAGAGGAGAGCATTTAAAAAAGAAGGG